>OBKR01001841.1_pt1 | contig 16931 bp, 19 predicted proteins | sample 1518991 | NCBI WGS metagenome assembly OBKR01 (sample SAMEA2452117, study PRJEB22498) | human gut metagenome | biome: human feces; feature: human gut; material: feces | place: Australia | collected 2012
GAGCAACAGCCTTCTAAGCTGTGGGTCTTGGGTTCGAATCCCAACGGAATCACGAAAACAGTATGACATGGGAGAGATAAAAACCACTCGACGAACGAGTATCGCAAGGATGCTCCGAAAGGAGACCGGTACGGACGGTCAGAAGATAACGAATGCAATCGACAAGGCGTTGACTATGGATGCTGCGTCGGTCGGTGTATTTTCGTTGCGCGGTATACGCAATGCTGCGAAGGAGCTTATGGAGGCTACCGAGGATTTCGACCGAAAAGAGTTTTTCGATGCGTTTTTTCGGCTGTATGGTCTGTGTACTGCACCTGACGTTCGCGCACGTGGCGTATTTCACCCTTCGTCGCTTCAATCTGCGTGCCCGCGTTCGCTGGTGTACGAATTGTCCGACGTACCGCGAGACGCTGTGAAATCGTCGATAACCGGTGCCCTGCAAAGGACGTTCGATCTTGGGTCGTGGTTTCATTTATACACGCAGAATATACTGCTGAAACTCGGTTATTTGGAAGCTGCCGAAGTACCGGTAGTGAACGAGGCGCGTTACATAAACGGTAAGGCCGATGGTGTGTTCGCATGGGACGTGTTCGGTGAGAAGGTCGTTCTCGAAATAAAGACCATGAATGATATGGTATACCAGAGGGCTATTTTCAAACCGTTTCCGAAACACGAGTTTCAAGCCTCCCTGTATGCACGGGAACTCGGTGCCACGAAGATTCTCTATCTGTACTTCAATAAGAACACTTCGGCCATGAAGGAGTTCCTGCTTCCACTGAACGAGTCGATGCTCGCGCAGGCGGACAAAATAATGGGCGGTACGATCGAACATGTAAGAAACGGTACGGTTCCCGACCGAAGCTGTCCCGACAGCTGTTGCGACGCCGCGTTCGACTGTCCGTTCAGAAGCCACTGCTTCGGATTGTAGACACCTAATCTCAAAAACAATATGAAAAAGATTCTTTTATGCCTCGCGGCATTGCTGTGCGTGACGGTAGTCTCGGCACAGGAGGACGACCTCACACCGGTAGAACTGGCGCTTATGGTCGGTAAAACGAACGACGCTATCAAGGCTCGTGCGGAGTACGTCGATACGATGCCCTCGGGCGTCGAAGTGTACCGACGCATCAATGCGTATGACAAGATTGAGGTAGCCTATTACTGTACGTTCGACAGTAACGGGAGACTGGAAAACGTATGGTACAATACCCCGCATGCGTTGGGTTGGGAACTTAGTTTCGTTCTCAGTGATTACAAGGATGAGATCGGTAAGAGCAAGAATGAAAAGTACGACCCGATGTTGGATACTTACATGCGTCACACGTTCCCTTTCAGAAATACATGGGTGGTGTTCGACCACGCCGAACAAAGAGTGTACGTCTACAAGAAGAAGTAACCATGCCACGCCGAATGCCGGAGAGAGTTATGAACCCTCTTGACTTGTTCAGAAGACAATTTACGGAGGTACCTTCCCCCGTGGGGGGACTTCCTACGATGTCCACGCGCATAGCGGATATTGCGTCGGATGATCTCGGTGATCTTATCGCACGCTATACCGCGTGGAGGGAGTTTACCGAAGACCGCCATCTGGAAGCGTGCGCGGTATACGCACAGGTGAAGTCGGAGTACGATTTGGAGATCGACCGCTTCATTGCCGAAAGTCGCAGGAGCATATCCGCGACGGACAAACGTGCGATGGCCCACGTACATGTTACCGAACTCGGACTTACCAAGAAGCTCGATGAGGCTGGTATCTATCGTGATCTTTTGGCCGGAAAACTCGATTCTTTCAGTAACGTTCTGGCTATGCTCAGCAGAGAACTCACCCGTAGAGGGGTTATGAACGGATAATTATGGAAAATCTTGCATTTTCATTCGACGCAAGTTTCGGCGATTTTCTGACAACTCTCGCACGCGAGAAGATCATGACGGAGTACGATCTCGATGCCGCCGTTAAGATTTTGACCGATTCCCTCTCTGGGATGAGTAGAGATCAAGCGTTGCACATTCTCAGTGGCGAGTGCGATCTCTCTGTTACATCTGACGGAAGTCTTACGATCGTGGCTGCATCGAAGGATCGCAAATTCTCTCTATTCGACTGGTTGCGCTCCGAGAGATCGTCGTTGGAGGATTCATGCGAAACATGGTGGAAGACTGCCACCACGTATCGAGACGACTTTTCTAAGCAGACGATACAGGTAACGCTTTTGCAGGCGTGGTCGATGTTGGCCGGTTATCCTGCCTACGGAGTACTCAAAGAATTCGACGAAGTAAAGTGGCTCAGGTCGGTTCAGAAGCAACTACACATGTTTCTTAAAAAGTACTTCGAATTCGGTGTTCTGTGGGACAAAACGATACAGGCGTACCCGGAGATGTTTCAATTAAGACCGTGGTGTAATTGTGAGGAGTTTTCAAGACTACTCTTGGAAGTCGAATCACTGCAACATGGCCGTACCCCCAAAGTGGATTATGAATTGGATCGTTACATCTCCTCGGAACTCATGAACCGGACTATCAAGATAGAACCCGTCGATATAACGGGAGACTACGACGCCGGATGGCTTTCTCCGAAAGGAGAGTTCTACGGATTGCGCGGTACGAAAGCGAATCTGCTCCATATAACCATAGCGAATGCACTTATCGAGAATGGGGTGCTCCCTTCGGAGTTCCCCGACGGTGTTACTTCGGTTGACAGACTTCTCGAAGTTCTCGGATGGTTGAAAACAGAGAAGAACACTGTTATATACGGTGGTTACTGGGTAGACCCAATTGTACCCGTCACCGATGAACAGATCGAGGCTTTGTGCCGGTATGCCGACGCGGTGTATGGAGGTTTCGTTATCATTGACGGGAAATCGATAAGCTCCTATACATTGCGAAGTACGGAACCGATCATGCGCAGAAAATGGTTCAGATAATCGGTTTGCATCTTTAATGAAAATGGACTATATTTGTCGAAGACCATCAAATATTAGACCATGCCCATTCTTAAAGAAGTATTACACCGAAAACGACCTCCGAAGGAACAGGTACGCAGTAATGGTATCGTCGTAAAGCATCCGACGTCTAAAAATACATGGAAGGAATTCGAACGTCGGGTTGCAAGTTTCTTTGGAACTCGACGTGTTCCTTTATCCGGTAGCAACAGCGGACACGGTACGAATAGCGATTCACTGCATCCTGAATTGTACATAGAGTGCAAAGTACACCAGAAGTCGTCGCTATGTACCTTGTTTCGGGATACCGCATTCAAGGCGAAGGCTGAAAACAAACTTCCGATCGTTGCGATAAAACAGAAGAACGAACGGGGGTATCTTCTGGTAATGCGCCCGTGCGATTTGGAGGAGATCGTCGAAATACGCATGCGGAGTATAAAAGATGCCAAATAATTTTTAGAAACGATTTTCTGATTATATTTGTAACGTTCAAGGTTATTTGGTCGAAGGCTTTACGGTATCAATTATGGAGATCGATATTGAAACAAAGACGGTAACTCTTAGGTGTAAATCGTCCACGGATGCCAACAAACTGGCTGGAAGTATATTTTCCGTCCGACAGGTTAATCCCGAATCGAGGATCATAATCCGTGTTATCGGTGCAGGTGCTCTTAATCAAGCCACGAAAGCCTGTATTCTGGCCAATAAGTACTTCATCAAACAGGGTGTAACCCTTGCACTGCAACCGTCGTTTCAGACGGTAGAGGATTTCACTGCGATCGAGTTGAAGATCATCTTCATCAAAAACTGAGAAAGTTTTTTGGAGATAATCATTTTTTAACTACATTTGCAGTAGCGGTTATTACGGCTAATCGCTTTACAAAATAATACGCCGAACGTAAAATAGCTTTCAACTATGGCACGTAGAGCAGCAACTCCCGCTCCGGCACCCGCTCGTGGTGGTCGTCGGGCAGCAGCCCCCGCTCGTGGTGGTCGTAGAGCAGCCGGTGGCGGCCGTGCCGCTGCCAACACCGCTTCGAAGTCGTAATTCGAGACGGGCGACACCAAGATACCCCTGCACGCTATGTTGTAGGGGTATCGTTTTTCAAAGACTGATCGTAACACACTGAATTTATGGAGAAGAAAGTACTGTTGTTTTCCGGTGGCTTCGATTCCATGTTGCAGGAGTGGCTGATAAAACCGGACATTCTTCTGTATGTGGATATGCGGACGTCATATTCCGACCGTGAGGTAGAAGCCCTCCTTCGACTTCCTGACCACTATACGCACAGGATGCGTGTTATTCATTTTCCGCTCGGAGAGTACGAACGTGATAACAAGTATCTGCCGTATCGGAACATGTTTTTGGCCGGTCTCGCGATGCAGTACGGGCAACATGTGTACTTCGGTTTCAATGAAGCAGATGATGCACCGGACAAAGACGATACGTTCATCCGAAGACTTACGACGTTGTTTCGCCACCTGAATAAACACTGCATCGGAGATATGGGGTGGGAGACTACGAATTTCAGTTTCTCGGCCCCGTACAAACACCTGACCAAAACGGAGATGGTGGCGGAGTGTCTGAAACAGGGTATGCCTGTCGATTGGATTCGCGGTATTCGTTCCTGCTATGATTCCGAGAGCGTCATCGGTTGCGGTGTGTGTCGTCCGTGTGTGAATCGCGCCGTAGCGCTTATCAATAACGGAATATACTCACCGGAGCTGTTCGACACTCCCATAACTGCGGATCGAATAGCCGATCTTATGAAAGAGACCAGAGAATACGACGGGGGAAATTATTCCAAGAGATACTATGCCGATCTCCAAAAGGCTAAGCGACTACTCCGCTGAGAGTAATAAGGCGGTATTGTTTTTCTCCGCTTCGTCCACGGGTGACACGGAGCAATTGCTCGACTTCGGAATCCGTGAGATTCTTGTATCATATTATTATATGCGGAAAAGTCTGCCGTATTACGAAAAAGTTCTCGACGAACTGCAAAAATGCGGCGGACTGTTTATGACCGATTCGGGAGCGTTCTCCTTTATGGGTAACGTAGGTGCTGATATTTCGGAGATGACTTCTGAAAAGTACTGGATTCCCTATCTTACGGAGTACGTCGACTGGTTACGTGCGCACAAGGATAAGATATTCTGCGCTGCTAATCTCGATCTGGATAAACTGGTCGGTAGGGATGTAGTACGCCGGTGGAACGAGGAATATTTCGAACCTCTCGAAAAGGAAGGTTTGCAAATAGTATACGTCGCCCATGAGGACGAGGGAGACCCCCACGCGATCAAACATTTCAGGGAGTACTGCAAACGATACCGATATGTTGGAGTAAACCAAACACACAAAGACTACGCTGTTAAGTTTTACCAAGCGGCGAAGGAGCATAATGTGCGTGTGCACGGTTTCGCGTGGACGGAACTTAACATATTGAAACACTATCCTTTTTTCAGCAGCGATTCCTCGGTAGGATACGACAGCATGGTGGTCGTCAAGGATTCCGAAGGAAACGTACTGCACATGCCCGTAGGGGAGGTGTTCGACCGGTTTACAGAGAAGGCCGAGTATGCACATGAAAGTCGTGCGCTGACAGAAGGGTACCATACACTCGCGGTAGATGGCTCCAACAGGATTGTGTGGGCGCCCATGCGTTCCGTAGTAAGGCACCGTGTGACGAAGACGATGTACCGTTTGTATATAGAGGGCGGTATACGATTGGACGTCACGGAGGATCATTCTCTTTTGCAATTGAACAAGGAGGGCGATCTCGTAGAAGTATCCGCGAAAGACCTAAAAGAGGGCGACTACCTGCTTACGGCTAACCGGTTTCCGTTCGACGAGGATTTAACGGATGACCTGTTCGATGAGACGATGCTTCAATTCTTGGGCTTGTGGTTAGGTGACGGCAGCTATTCCGGTAGAACTGGAATAAACCTGTCTTGCTACAACACGCTTGAAACTCGGAGAATCATCGACGAGGTAGCTTATCGATTCGGGGCTAAGACGACACCCTCTAAGAACGGTGTAGACTGCCATATCTCCAATAAACGTTTACGGAGGTTTATGCAGGAACTCGGTTTCGAAGGACATTCCGATACGAAAAGAATCCCTCCGTTCGTGTATTCTCTTACGGAATCCGACATAGGTTGGTTACTCAACGGGTACTTTTCTGCGGCCGGAACTGGTTCTGGTCTTGGTGTGTTCACAATATCCGAGGGGCTTAAAGCGGACGTCGTACTGCTGCTGAACGGTATGGGAATACTTACTTCCGTTACGGAGAATCCTTCGGGTCACTTTTTCAAGGATGGGAAACGATATGCCAAGAAAAGGGGATGGCATATCTCTATCCGTGACACGAATAGCAAGAAGCGGTTCCTCGAAAAGATAGATTTCTGCATCGCATACAAACATAACGCGGTGTTCTTGGATGTGGTAGGGAATCTCGGTAAGGAACAACTGTGGGCTAAAAAATCCGGTGTCCCCGTCGAACTGTCCGTAACGGGACGTATCGCATTTAAAAGAGACACGCCGCTGGTGTCGTCTTTGAAACCTTCACAACGTCGAGTAAACCGCGATCGAAATACGTCTAATTTCGCGCGAAAAGTGGTGGATAACGACGTGTTGTTCCCCGTTATCCGTAAAATAGAAACTCTCCCCGTCGGGGAAGTCGAAGTGTTCGATCTGGAAGTTCCCCTGTATGAGAATTTCATCGCCAACGGAGTGGTGGTGCACAATACGACATGGTTGGGAGGTGTTCGATATGGCACTACCTATGACTACGACGGTAAGAATTTCAGAACGATCGACTATAAACATAAACACATAAGAAAGCTGCGCGCTTTGAAATATAAAAAAATAGGCGTATCTTTGGATGACGTTCTTGGTGAGGAGAAACGAAAACCGATTAACCGAATGAACTTATTGGGTTGGATGGGCTTCCGAAGGGAGTTTCTTAAAATGGCTAACCTTAAATTGCACAACAGGACGGTAGCACATTACAAGTAGTTATGAGCGAGGATGCAGTAAGGGCACGAATCGATAAAATCCGGGAAGCCGGTAATGACGAGGAGAAACTCAAAGAGTGCCTGTGTTCGTTTTTCTTACGTGGAGACTGCCCGACTTGTGTCGGGTGTCTTCAAGAGATGGCCGATCTCAGAGAATGCCGAAAGTTCTACTTCGACCACATACGGGAGAATCCTATGGATATATGGTCTCCCGAATTCGAGGTAGTGAAGGTCATTTCCCGTGACAAGGTTTCTACGGGCGATCTGGTCGGTATCGGTATTCGCTGCGACAATTGCTATATGTCGGAGAAGTGCCCGTTGTGCAAACCCGGGTACGAGTGCGGAATCGACTGGGGAAGTGAGAAACCCGCTACGCCGGAAGCGTTCTACGAATTCCTCGTGACGATTCAGTACGAACGGGTAAAACGTGCGAGCGTGTTCGAAAAAGTCGATGGCGGTGTACCGGATCAATTCCTATCCAACGAGATGGATCGTTTGTCCGGTTATATTCTGAACAGACTCGACCTTAACAGGGAGCGTCTGTCGGTTAATATAGAGGCTACCGGTTCGGCCGGTGGTAGTGCCGGGGGCGGTATACTCGCCAAACTGTTCGGCGGTGGCGGAAGTACGCTTCCCGCTTCGGAAGCTCCGAAGGAGATACCCGCCGAAGTCGTTAAACACGGAGAGATACCCGTTGCTGAGATCATAGAGGAGACCAAACGGGTTCCTCGTAAAGTTCCGAGAGTGAATGACGACAGTAAGTAAACATCTGCGTAAGGGGCGTAACAAAGTATCGGCTGTGCGACGACACTACCGAAAGGTTCTACGCACAAGACCGTTAACGGGAAGAAGTTCGTGTACGTCGACGGTTTCTGGAAACACGATGACTACCCGAACGCTCCGAAACCGGGATGGTCTTACGAGAGACTCCTAAAAGAGAGGGAGAAACTCGTAACCGATCTGCAAGACGGTTTGCAGGGACGCGATATTCTGCCTGCACGGAAATACGGTTTGCTTACGCGCAGAATCCGAAAGATAAACCGAATACTCGAATCAAAGAAGTAACTATGGAAGCGTTACTGAAATCATTAGTGGGAAGTTCGATAGAGTACCGCGGTTCGGTACGGACTATCGAAGATGCGGCATTCAAGTCCCGCACACTCCGTACCGAACGCAATCATATCAGGAAGTCTTTGGAGATGGGAAGTTCCCTGCCGGAGGATGTCCGGTTGATCCTCTACACGGAACTTCTCGACTATTACCGAAGCCAGTCGTACTATTTCGAGGTGCGTAGCAGTATCGTTTTCGGACGTGACCGTGCTAAGGTTATCGATATGCTGTCACGACCGTCGTCCGAGAGACTTGACGAACTCGAAACGAGACTTAGCTACGGCAGCAAGTATCCGTATCGCGAAGCTATCGTGTGCGCCTGCGGTTACTTTCTGCGACTGCACGAGAGATACCTAAACGTGCTGAAACCGTATCTGACCGCCGGAGAACTTATAACTTGTATCTAAGATGTACAGAGTGAACACGATTTACCCCGCATTCATGGGGGAACAGAACTGTTTCGGGATCGGACAACGCTGCGTGTTTGTTCGGTTCAGCGGATGCAACATACGGTGCTACGAGAGCACGCTCGGTATGACGTGCGATACACCGGAGGCACTGTGCGGTACGTGTGGTACGGAGATGACCACGAAGGAGATCATCGAACGTCTCAGGGAGTATAACATACGGACGATATGTCTTACGGGCGGTGAACCACTGCTGCAAAAACCGATAGAGCTTCTGTCGGCTCTGAGCAAGAATGGCTTCGCCGTAGTGGTCGAGACGAACGGTACACTGTCTATCGAACCGTACAGACATGTGGAGAATATAAGTTTCGTGATGGACTATAAAGCACCGAGTGCAGGTGTTAAGAGTTTCTGTCACGAAAATTTTTATTACCTTCGCAAGAGAGACTACATCAAGTTCGTACTGTATGACGATGCGGACTACGAGGATATGAAGATCATCTGCGAACGGATGAAAGGAAAAGTGAATCTTGTTGCCGGCCTGTTTTGGGGAGCGAAAATAGGATATGTAGAATTGACTAATCGTATTTTGCGCGACAGATTACCTTTGAACCTCAATATGCAGGTTCATAAGATGATGGTGCTCTATGATGAGTACCCGGAAGCGGTAAGGACGCTTGCCGTTCCCAAAGAACTGTAAAACCTTAAATTTATCAGACTGATGAAAGAGAACGCTTTGGTTCTGAACGAGGCCGACAAGACGCTTATGTATCTCGTAGGCTGCGATGAAGGCGAGGTAACTAACTTCGCTAACATGATGTCGATTAAGACCCTTCCGGGAAGTACTTATCTCGACAAACTCAACAAGGGATTCTACCAGAAGGTTGCCGTTGAAGGTAAGGCATCCGACTGGGTTCGGCTTGCGGGTTCCAAACCCACGAAGTGCGCCGTATTCGCGATGGCGGAAAATACGTCGTACCTCGGGAAACGTGCCGTCGACTTGCAGGATCATATTGAGATCGGGGCTGACGACAAAGTTACCGGCAACCTTAAATACGTTGCCAAGTTCGTGAAGTTCAACGAGACGGTGAAGGCGGAACAGTCGGGGCACTACCTGTTTCTGTACATTCCGTTGTCTCAGGTGGCCGACGTGCTGAAAACGCAGTCGGTGAAAGTCCAAGTGGACTCCAAGAGCGAAAAAACGTTCCCGCCCGAAGGGAAAGGACTGCCTCTGATCGTTCGTATTGCCGAAGGAACGAAGTCGATCAAGCTGACAGTCGTAACCGGTTCTGAATCCACGACACGTACTTTGGATGTGTCGGAGTTGAAGCTTCTGTAAACTGGTACATCGCGATAATTTATCCTTATATTTGCAATATTAAGAATCTACATTTATATTTGCAATGACTGGGTAATAAATGTCGAATCTAAAATTTTAAGCTATGGCTGCAATCAAGAATCTGGTTATTCTGAATCCGGCGGACAAAACACGGTTTTACTCCGTGGCTTCCGGTGAAGGAGCACCTGCTGACGCTACCGATGAGCTGATCGTGAACGTTAAGGATTTTCCCATCGGATCGCAATATACCGATGTCAGTGGCAAGAAGTTCTACGTCCGCATGGCGGAGGACAAGGCTGTTGCCGACTGGGTGGCTGTGAACGCTGGCGCATAACAAATCGGGAGGGAGTACGAGAGTGCTCTCCCCCTTTATTCGTTTTAGATGGCCTCTTTTATTCAATTACGTGGTGACACGATAGATCGGTTTCTCAAATTCGATCCGGTTCTGGGTATCCGGGAACCTGCGCTGGTCTCTGTCGATGCAGAGAATGCGACGTTGTATACTCACATGAAAGTGGGTGATGGCGTGCATAAGTTCTCGGAGTTACCGCTTCTTGACTTAGGAGGGAACATAGTAAGCTACAACGACCTTAACGATCTGCCCTCTATCGGCGGGATTCAGATCAAAGGCGATCTTTCTCTTGAACAGCTCGGAATCGCATCTTCGGATTCCCTTAAAGAGCTTGATAAACAATTCGTTAAATCGAAGTCCATCAGGGGTGTAGAAGTGCTGTTTGACAGTGAGGCACCCATGCAGAACGATGACGTTATGTACATCGAGGTTGCTCAGACAAATGGCGAATGATCGGAGAATACAACAAATAACGCTCAATGGGAAAACGATACCTCTCGACCGAATCAAGAAGATAACTCTCAACGGGGAGGTTCTTTGGCCAGTAGAGGGTTTCGAACGACACGTCCAGAGGGTTATTTTCAATGGGGAGGTCATTTGGGAACTTATAACGCTTTACCTGAATATTGAGAAGGAAATCGTTTGGCTCACCGAATACAACGACTACGAGGACACGAATAAAGTTATGACGAATACGACATTTGAAGTCGTATAATAATAATAATAATTAATAAGTAACTGTTATGGCAAACGTAACAAAAGGTCTTATTATAGTAAGTCCCGGTAGCGGGTCGGGTGACACCACCTTACGGGTGAAGGCCAAGACCGCTAATATCGGAAACCGTGTCGCGCAGGATTCCACGTTCACGGTTACGGCTCCGGGCGTTACTCCGAGCAAGACCTTTATAGGCCGTCTTAAGGCGGCAGCGGAGTTCGTATCATTCGATGATGGTGCGTCGATGTCGGTTGACAAGACCGGTGGAACTGTGACTATCACCGGTTTGTCCAACTCAACGAAGCTCACCTTCTCGAAGGGGTCGGGAAGCATCATTGCGGCCGACATTTCTACTATAAAGTATCAGGCCAATGGTGCCGCGGCTACGTCCGGTACGGTTATTCCCGGAGACCCGGGCGCCAGTGCTAAGTACGTGTTTACGCTTACTCTCAGTGCCTCTGAGAATACTACTATCGAGGCACGTACTCAGCAGATAACCGTCACTGCTGCGGGTTCGCAATCGGCTACCATTACGCTTGCGCAGACTTCGGGAGACCCGTATCTGGAACTCAGTGCGGAGGTTGTCGAAGTCGAGCAGGATGGTTCGGAAGAGACTCTGCAAGTCACTACGAACACCACGTTCGCTGTTTCGTAATCGATCGAAGAATCGTTCACACAATCCATACGGGGGTGATTCCCCGTATGGGTACTATTTGGGGATATGGCTTCGCAGACGTTTTCTAAAAACTGGGGTGACGGAACCACGGATAAGTTCTACGTGACGTGGGACGATTCGGCGCTTCCGGGGAAGGTAACGGTTAAGGTTACGTCCGATCCCAATTACACGGGAGAGCAACGAAGTGCACAGGTTGTATTCTCTACTGTCGGAGGTAGCGTGAAAGTAACCAGAACACTGACAGTAAAACAAAAAACGGATAACCTCGTCATTGCGTACTATGGGGATACGGTCGTTTCGATGTTCTCCGATACGAAGGCGGGTTTTCATAAATCGTAAGACGTATGCCGCGATTCAGGGACATAAACGTATTCATAGAGAAGTCTTCTTTGGATGGTTCCGAGGAGGTTCAGGTATCCGGTACCCAGAAGGCTAAACTGGTGAAACTCCTCGAACAGCTGGGGGAGAACCTTCAAATGTCTGTGCCTGACAAGGATCGTCAGACGTTCCCCGCACTGGGTACCACGGGTAAAGTTCAAGCGTGGCTCAGCGCTCTTGCGTATGCGTGCGGTATCAGAGAAATTTCTGATTCGGAACAGGATACGTTCCGCTTTCTGCATGGTGACAACGGGGATGCCTCGGTGTTCGGTGTTGTATTCTGGGACAGAGTGAATGCGGTAAAGGTCGCCGTGTTGTTCGCGGACTACGGTATCGGTGCCGATTCTGGGAATACGTTCCCGTTCGTTATCTACGAAGGAGGACAGGAAGCGTCTGCGATTCAGGCTGATATTACGGATGGCGCATTCATTACGGAGATAACCGAATCCGGTAAATGGACGCGAATGTTCAAAGTAAACTCCGAAGGAGGTGGTTCCACTGCCGAACAGATAGTGGCCGGAAGCTCTGGAAGTCCTTTCGATGCTCCGTCTGCGTATGTAGGGTGGAATCCTACGTCGATGAGTGTAGAACAGGCGTTGTCGATACTTGCGTATGCTGCGGGTATTCGAAGTGTCAACGAGGGTACTCTGTCGGCGCCTTTCCGAATCATCACGCAGACGACGAGCGGTTCGGGTCTTACGATCGTAAGCTACATGCCCGCCGATGAGGAATCTCTTAAATGGGAATTCGGCTACGGGTTCATCCGCATGTTCTACGCCTCGGGGAACCTTCTGGCGAACAACCCTACGGACAATGTGTTGCTCATGAATGCTGCATGGGAGAGCTACCCGATAAGGATTTCCGAACTTCTCGGGGTTACTCCGTTCGATCAACTGACCAGCGTGTCGTCGCTTACGGTCAAGGCCGGTGACAATATCAGAGCTTCCGCCTCGACGCTCTCCGTATTGGTGGGCGGGGCTAATGTGTTCTCACAGAATAACGAGTATATGAGGGACGCCGTTATCGTGGCCAATTACGATGCTACGGTAAGTTTCACGGCTAAGGATTCCTCGGTAGTCGTAAGAAAATCCGCTGATGTAGGTACGGTTACGGCTACCTCCGGTAAGAAGGTGTACACACTGCATTGGGCGCCCGCTGCCTTGCAGGGTGGAAAGGTCTCGAACTGGGAGGTATTCGTGAATGTAGCTGTATACGCATGATGGTATAGGTAGAGTTCCGAAAAAAAACAATGCCAAAGTTTGTAGACATTGATTCTCTCACTGAGAAGGTAAATCCTGACGGTAACGAACAGATTCAGGTTTCTGCCACACAGAAATTAGTGTGGAAAAACGCTCTTATGAATTCAGGCGGATTCATCGGGGCTGTTTTGTCGTATGCGACGCAGTATGCGATGGGTGACACCGCTAATCGAAAGACTATTGTGTCTATGCTGGGACAACTGTTTTACAATACAGGTTCCAGAAAAGACAGTTTCTTTCGGTTCGTTTGCGGGTCGGTGACTATTCCGGGCGGTACTCCTAAGCAGGAATATTTTGGGATCGTCTTTTATGATGCTTATTACACGCGGACATACGCTGTGTTCTTTGGCTTTGAGAATGGTGCTGTTCCGGTCACCTTCTTTCAGAGACAAGGAAACTACGTCACTGATTCCCCAATAGATGATAACTTCGTTACGAACATAATAAACGGTACAGCGTGGACTAAATTAGGGACGCTCGATTTTGATGCTCTCCTGAAACAGACCTACGGAACCAACACACGGTTCTTGGCTCCGGTACAGGGGAGTGAAACACTGCTGACGACGACCGTAGAACGTATTCTGTACGCATTGGGTTTCCGCGGGGCGAACACCAATTTCCGTTTCTTGACGGGAGTAAACAATACGTCTGAAACATACTGGGGGGTTGCATTCTACAACTCCGGTCAGAGCAAGACGTTCACGGTGCTGTTCGGTATCGGAGGGAGTTCTATTCCAGTCGGTATGTACCAAAAAGCCGGTAATGTGACTACACAAAAATCAGTGGACAATGAGTTCATTCAGGATGTGCTGTCGACGTGGACTAAATCGTGGTCACTGAACCGTCAGGGAACAATTTATACGTCAGACGTAGTAGCGGGTGACTCCGAAAATCCTATAATTCCCGCTACTACATTCGCCCTGCCTAATGTATCTAATTCTAAATTGGATGCGCTTCTGAATCAGATTCTTTTTTGTACCGGCATTAGGGGCAGCGGAACCCACAGTAGAAATTTTCGTTTCATTCATGCTACCTATCAGATTCCCAATACAACGAAGGGACAATGCCACTGGGGTGTGGCGTGGTACAATAGCTTCTATGGGAGAACGTACACGATGCTGGTGAACATGGAGCTTGCCAACGGGGAGTATATTACACTGTACCAGAAACAGGGGAGTCACATCGGAAGCAACCCCACGGATGATGCGTATGTACTGGATGTGCTGACAGGGGACTGGTTGAAAGTCGCCGGTATAGGTACCGGTGGTTCGGAGCCTACGCCGATCGAATCTCTTGCGGCCGAGAAGGTTAACGTAGCCGCTCCTACGCTGTATGATGAAACCACGGCGAGTACGTGGGACCCAAATTCCGCGAACAATTTGCAGGAGCTTCTCAACGGACTGCTTTACAGAACCGGTCTGAGAAGTACCTCTGACGGTCTGAACTTAGGATTCCGCGTTGCGTGCGCTGATGGTAAGATAGCGATCATAGCGAATGATTCGTCGTCGTCGGACTACTCGGTGTTCCTGTTCAGCGGAGGCTCCACGATACATACCTACTTGATTGACCAGACTTACATCATGGATTGGGTGGGTAGCTATTCGTCCGACCACGAAATAATATCGAGCATAGAGAGCGACGGTATTGAAACGGGTATGCTTGATATGGCAGGTATATCGAATTTCGCTACGAAGGCATACGTCAAGCCGAACGATGCTGTGCTGACGATGTTCCCCTCGGGTTACAGAACTGTTATTCCGGGGGAGAACCTCACGACTAATCTAACCTCTGGGACACTGAAAATAAAGGTTCCCGACCTGCTGACTGCACAAGTGAAGGCCGGCCCGTTCAGGGATGCAGTCATAGATGTCCCTTACGGTGTGACGGTACAGTTTGCGGATCAGGTAGAAATATTGTACAAGGCCGACGGTGTGGATAACTTCACGGCTACGTCCGGTCGCAAAGTGTACACGATACGCTACGTCCCTACCACGTCGTCGACCACTAATATAACGTTCAGAGCTTTCGTTAACGTGGCAAATTACAAATAACATGCTTACGAGTTTCTTTGGCGCACAGAACAAGACAACGGCTTCGACACCTGCTACGAAGAATCTTACCTATCGGTTCGAGAATGCTTCTGGAATGAACATTACGATCATCCAGAGTAACCCCGAGAACCCGATAACTCCGCGACAGGTAGCGGTGTCGTCTGGCTGGACTTCGCACGAAATGTCCTCGCGATTGTCTGCTGAGGGAAACATATCGCTGTTGTTGTCGGTTCAGTCAGAGTGCAATTGGATGCTCCGCATACGAGTGTACCTACAAAAATCTGGCAGTTCTACGAAGACATTCCTCGGTGGACTGAATGTCGATGAAAGTCACTATGGGGAGAGCACTCTTACAGGTACTACGATGGTAAACTTCGGGGATACGATCATCTACGAGATTACCCAGAATGTAGGCGTTATGACATCCTCTGCGGTGTCTGGAAAGTTCCCGAAAGGCGATGTGGATAATCCGTGGACTATTGGTATAGAGAACTTGCACAACGCTAACTACGTGGGCGCCACTCTGTCGTATAGACAGCCCTATGTGTACTCGTTGAACTTGTCGGGAAAGAATACTACAAGTATTACGTTGGAGAACTGTAATGCGTTAATCGACATATACCAGAACTACAAGGGAAGAGTGGCTTCGGTTAACTGTACGCACTCCGTCGCAAAGAATATCGGTTCCTACATCTTAAATGTGGGTTCACACAGCACTTCGTTCTCACTGTTTATGCAATACGTCACGGAGGCGAGTGTAACGCCTCCTACACCTTCGAAGGAGCCTATATCGTTCACGGTAGGTGTTATGGCTCACCCCGGAATGTCTGAGGTTACTATAAGTATCTGGAACAAGGCTAAGACGAAACGTCTCGCAGTAGCTTCATTCGAAAGTTCCGATCTTGAAACGGGGGCTTCGCAGTTGCTCAGCAATATTCCTAACGAAGATAACGGTCTTTACTTTTTGGATATTACCGGAAGCATCGTGCGTAGTGAGGAATTCGTACTCTACAACGGAGGCACCTTCTTGTTCTAACTCTGAGGAGGCGAAAGCCCTCAACATATCGTTCCGTTTTCGAAGGGTGTCTCTTTCTCGGAGGCACCCATTTTCATTTTGGCCGTTTGGAAATTAAATCGCTTTTGTCTATATTTGTTCAACACCAATACGAAACAGCCTATGGACGACAAGACCAGATTCGGTATCTTATCCAAGTACGGACGGATGCCTTCGACCGAAAACTCTGCAAAGCAGAAACCTTCGGGGTATCGATTAGTCGCGGTTGCCGGTACCCGTGAGGAAGTAGTACAGTCGGCTTTGCCGCATCAATACGGATTACTGGTGTATAAGAAGAAAGAGCTTATGCGGCAGTCTTGCTACGCCAGTGGTCAGGTACGTCTGAAAATAACACCATACTACAATTGAATACATGTACGAACGCCCCCGATTATGCCAGCGGGGAGGACATAAAGCAGGTGCTCAAATCCGAGTACCGGTATTTCGGGACGATCGATGACGTCATGGAGTACATTGCCGAGCGAAAGGAGTTCGAGCGAAACTTGATGAAGAAGCCCTATCGGTTTCCCCACTTACATGGGATCATCTCCGATGACTATTTCAATGAGGACAAATAATCCGAGGGTGAGGAATAAAACAAGCCGGTTTAACACTACTATCTGCAAGACCCCCCCCCAAT
>OBKR01001856.1_pt1 | contig 16839 bp, 12 predicted proteins | sample 1518991 | NCBI WGS metagenome assembly OBKR01 (sample SAMEA2452117, study PRJEB22498) | human gut metagenome | biome: human feces; feature: human gut; material: feces | place: Australia | collected 2012
AAATCAATTCAATGTAGCAATTCTTGATTGATTTTATAAACTTATTATACGAGGAAGGAAGAAAAACATGAAAAAAAATGAACAGAAAAACAAAAGAAAAAGCATAAGTTATTTAGTATTTGTAATTGCTTTAACAGCAATATTACTAGTAATGTCAACTTATGCATGGTTCTCTACACAAAGAGACGTAACAATCACAGGATTGACAGGAGAAGTAAAAGTAGCTGAAGGTCTAGAAATTTCTTTAGATGCTGAAAATTGGGGACAAACAATAGACTTAGCAGACGCAAATTTAACAGGAACAACAGGAAAAACATACAATTCATATACAGGTAATATAAACCACAAACCACAAGATAATATACTTGCACCAGTATCAACAACAGGATTTGATTATACTGCTGAATCAACAGCAAGGGGACAAGAACTTCAATTCTATAGTGGTATAGCAACATCAACTGAATTAAAAGATATAACAAAAGTTGATGAAACAAATGTAACTTTAAAAGATTATGAGGCAGGATATCCAGGATATTATGCGTTTGATGTATTCTTAAGAAATAACTCTAGAACAACAGAAGCAGATGCAACAGATGCATTACAAATAACAAAAGATTCTTTATGCCAAATTTTAAAAACAGATGGTAATGCTGCAGCAGATACCAAAAATGAAGCAACAGGTTTACAAAATGGAATGAGAGTTGCATTTGCATTATATAGTGGAAAAGGATTAACAACAGATAATGCTGCAACAATTATAAGTGCAACAACAGGAACAGGTAAAACGATTTCAAATGTAGCAATTTGGGAACCAAATGCTAACTACCATGTTGATTATACAAAATCATTTTTTAGCAGAAAAACACCACAAATCATAGTAACGCCAACTATGGTAACAAAATTAAATACATTAAATGGTGCTGCTGCAGATCATTTATATACATTAAATGCTATAGATGGTGATGACAATAATAAAATTCTAAGATTAGGAACACAAGGTGTATATGATACATATGCAGTAAATAGTACAGCTATTGTAAGTGCTACAGATTCATCAAAAAATGTACTTACAGATGTTTATAATCATACAGTAGATGCAACAAAAGTAACATTACAAAAAACATTAAAAACAAAATTAACATTTGACGCTACTACTTCAACAACACCAAAAGATTATACTATGGCAACAACAAGTTATACTGATAGACAATTAATTGTTGCTGATAGTGAAACAGATGATACAAACTTTGCAATTCCAGCAAATGCAACAGTAAGAGTAAGAGTATATGTTTGGTTAGAAGGACAAGATATTGACTGTATAGCTAATGCATCACATGGAAAAGGTGTAAACTTAGTTATTGGATTAGAAAAACAACCAACAGCAAATACATAATAAGAAGATAAAAAAATAAAGGCACTAAATCTAGTGCCTTTTATTAATAATAAAAAAGAGAAGGCTGAAAAATAATTAATTATATAATGGTTAATTATTCTAGATTTATCCATTAAGGAAGGAATAAGAAAAATAATGAATTTATTAAGATGGAAAAGAAAAAAACTAAAAAAAGTAAATATAAAGAAATTTTTAATAATATCATTTTATTTTATAATGACATCATTTGCATGGTTTTCTTTTTCAAAGAGATTAGATAATGAAATAAATTTAGATATGGTATCTTGGAATGTAATATTCTCAAAAGACAATAATGTAATCACAAATACAGAAAATATAGATTTATCATTCACAAACTTATACCCAAGCACTTTTGATAGCCTAACAATAGATATTCAAAACAATGGACAATCACCAGTAAAAATAGTATATATAATAAAAAATATAACAATAATGGGAAAAACTTATAATATTAAAGATGATATTAATGCAGAAAAAGGTAAAGACTATATAATATTAGGAAATCCATCGCTTATTGATGAAAGATATGGTCAAGATATTCTTAATAATGAAACATTACTAAATAATCCAAATATATTAGAAGGAATAGACAATAGTCTTATAGTTGATAATGAATATACACATGTACCATTTTATTTAACAATAGATAAAACAGAAAGACTATTAACAGGTGAAAGAGGAACTGTAAATTTAGCAATTAATTGGCCAGCAGAAGATGAAAATATAGAAAATAAAGACTTATTAGATTCAACATGGGGACATTCATTTGCTAAATATATGAAATATTGCCAAGAAAATAACATACCACTAGAATCAACCATTTCAGTGAATATGCAATTGATAGCAACACAAGATATAGATGGTGAAAATACATAAAATGTAATATTACAAAAATATTACAAAATTATTACAATATAAAGATTATTTAATACAATTGTAACAGAAATATCATTGTTATTCATGGAAAAATATTATATAATATATAATATATAGAAAACTTAAGATTAGGAGGAACAAATGAAAACGGCAAAAGTTAACAAAGAAAAAAGCGAAAAAATACAAGAAAAAGATATAATTGTCGAAGAAAAAAAGAAAAAAACAACAAAAAAAGAAAAAACTCCTAAAACTAAGGTGGTTAGGAAGAAGAAAACAGAAGTTGCAAAAAAAGAAACAAAAGAAGAAATAAAAGAAGAAATTGAAAAAGACAAAACAGAAGAAATTTTAGAAGAGCCAAAAACCAAAAAAAGTACAAGTTCAAAAAAAGAGATAAAAATAGAAAATGATGAAGTAAATAACTTAATGAATTTGAGATTGCAAAGTTTTAATTGTAAAATAGATGTTCAAAAAGACAATTATAATTTTTATTATAATAAAGATAAATCAAGTTTAATATCTAATTATAAAAATTTACAAATAATATGTAAAAAGAAATTTGTTTATATAGAAAGAGTCAATGATAGATTCTTAATTGAAACAAATCAAAATTTCGAATTGAATTATGTTGTTAGCGAGTTAAAAAGAGTAGATGATATAACAAGTTTTTATGTATCAAATTTAGCACAATTAGAAATTGAAGATAAAAAAATAAAATTAATAATAGATGAATTAAAGATTGCTGAAAATAGTACACAATCTAATTCAAAACTTATTATATCAGAAGTAGATGGAAAAGTTTATTTACCATATACAAAAGAAGAATTGAAAAAAGCAATTCAAAAAAGTAATAATTCAAATATTGAAGAAGTAATAAATCAAAATTATGTAGTACCAATTGAAAAATATAAAAACTCAATTATAGCAAGATATCATGAAGGATATACATTAATGAGAGAAAGAGAAAAAAAGAGTAAAAAACAAGCTGTATTGTTAGGACTAGAATTAATGTTTGAATTCAATTTACATCCAGCAATAATTACAGCATGTAAAAATCTTGAACAATTAGATATTTATTTGGATTGTTTAGAAGATAATGAATTAGAAAAATTCTCATGTTTTAAAATTATATATAAAGTATTACCAACATTAGGTAAAATAAAAGAAAAAAATAAATTGAAAAATGTGGATGCTTAAATAAAACCGTAAATTGTTAAATGAGAGTTTAATGATTTATGGTTTTTATTATTATTAATCATTGCATATTTATATAATATATTTTATAATAAAAATGGTTAAATATAAGAGGGAATGAGGAAAAGTTTTTATGAGAAAAAGAGAACAAGGATTAACATTAATAGCACTGATTGTAACAATTATTGTAATGATTATATTGGCTGGAATAGCTATATCTGCTATTAAGGGTAATAGTGGAATAATTAATCAGGCACATGAATCTAAAAATAAGTCTGAAAGACAAGAGATAATTGAAAGTGCTAAATCTCAAATATCTGATACAGTTGTTGAAAATGTAGGTACAGATATAACAAGAAGCCAATTGAAAGAGATATTGGATAAATATTTTAAAAATGTACCAGATGATTATACTTTAGATACTGAATTGACTACTAAAAGCGAGTATGGTGATTATGTGATAAAAGTGTCTGAAATATATAATAATACTGCTGTATTAGCAGATGATGGAGATAGTTCAAATGATACAACAATACCTATAAATACAAGTAGCACTAATGGTGATTCAAGTGATAATAGTGGAACAAGTTCAAGTACGCAAAATACTAGTAGTACTAATTCAAATGGGCAAAATTCGGCAAGTACAGGAAATAGTGAGAGTACGGGAACAGATAATTCTAATGCAAATGAAGATCCTACTAATAATACTTCTAGAGAACCAGAGGAAATAGATGTAACAGGTGTGGAACTAGATAATAAGAGTGTAATACTTGATTTAAATGGTAAAAATACGATACAATTAAATGCAACACCTATTCCTAATAATGCTAACAAAAATACAAAAATGAGGTGGACAAGTAAGAAGAAGACTGTTGCAACAGTTACTCAAGATGGAATGGTAACAGGAAAGGCTGTTGGAAATTCTACGATAATGGCAGCATCAAAAAATGGAAAGAGTGCTGAATGTTTAGTAGTATGTCAAGCAAAAATTACAGGAATAACTGTAAATCCTGTAACAGCAGTTATTCAAATAGGTGAGACGACACAGTTGACTGCAACTATAGCTCCTAATAATGTTACAGAGAAAATTACTTGGAAAAGTAGTAATACAGATGTTGCTAAAGTAAATAGAAATGGTCTTGTTACTGGAGTGGCTAAAGGTAAGGCTATAATTACAGCTCAAAATCCTGCTGGAACTATAAAGGCAACTTGTACAGTAACAGTAGGAAAAGCAACATTGATGATAGCATCACCTAAAGGTAATTATTTAAGAAGTAATGTTGCAAAAGATAAAATTGAAAGTATTAAATTCCAAAAAGGACAAGTACCAACAAGTGGAATAATAGAACAATTTGATGCATCAGAAGCAGAAGATAGCAGTATAATAGGATATTACACAGATGAAGATTCTAATGATATGTATGAATTGACATTTGTTAGTAATACAAATATAGAGGCAAATACAAATTCTTCATATTTATTTTATGATTTAAGAAATTTGAAAGAGATAGCATTTGATAATTTTGATACAAGCCAAGTTACAAATATGTACTGGATGTTTTCTAGAAGTAGAAGTTTAACAAGTCTAGATTTAAGTAAATTTGATACAAGCCAAGTAACGAATATGGATAGTATGTTTTGGGAATGTAAAAGCTTAACAAGCCTAGATTTAAGTAATTTTGATACAAGCCAAGTAACAAGTATGTATTTTATGTTTAGTCAATGTAATAGATTAACAAGTCTAGATTTAAGTAAATTTAATACAAGCCAAGTTACAGATATGTACGGCATGTTTTATGAATGTAGTAGATTAACAAGTCTAGATTTAAGTAATTTTGATACAAGTCAAGTAACAAGTATGGAGTATATGTTTTCTGAATGTAGTAGATTAACAAGTCTAGATGTAAGTAAATTTGATACAAGCCAAGTAACAAATATGGGTGATATGTTTTATGAATGTAGTAGTTTAACAAGTTTAGATGTAAGTAAATTTAATACAAGCCAAGTAACAGATATGAGGTTTATGTTTTATGATTGTATTAATTTAAAATCAATATATGTAAGTGAATATGATGAAAAAACAGAAAAAGGTTGGACGACAAAAAATGTAACAGATTCTGGTGATATGTTTACTGGAGCAACAAAATTAGTTGGTGGAAATGGAACAAAATTTAATTCAATTTGTATAGATGCAACATATGCAAAAATAGACAAAGAAGGAGAACCAGGATATTTAACAAAATCAGTAAAAGGAACAACATTTGATAAAGATGAAAAAATATTCATTTCAGGTGAAGCCGTTACAATACCAGCTGGAATGACTGTGTCAAGTTTTAAAGGAGAATTTGAAAGTATTGATCAAGGAATAGTAATATATAGACTGAATGGTGATGTTCCAGACTGGACAAATAAAACAAAAATGCAAGAAACATATGATCAATTTGTATGGGTACCAGTAAAAAATGCAATACTAGATTTAAGTAGTACATATTCAGGTTTAGATTATGCAGGAATAATAAGTAAAGTTCAAGAACAAATAAATGTTGGAAAATATCCAATGGCAATAAAAACAAATACAGCAGGAGATTATATAGGAGTACTATATGAATTTAGTGAAGTAACAGAGAATAATACTACATATGTAAAAGTAATACCAAATTCAAAATGGAGACCAAAATCAGAAAAGCCTAATAAATTTAATTATATTGAAATGGACTATATAAGAGAGCCAGTAGGATTAAAAGATACAAAAGATACGGAAACGAACTTAAAACAAATAAATGGAATATTAAATACAAGTTATAATAGTACAACAAGTTTTGAAAGTGCATTGCAAAGTCAATATAATGAAATGGTGAAAAAAGTAGAAGAAAAAGGAGGATTCTGGATAGGAAGATATGAAACAAGTAGTATGAGTAATAGCACAACAGAAAATTATATAGCATCAAATAGAATTCAAGTATCAAGTAAAAGAAATACAACAAATGGAATAAATGATGTAACCTGGCATAGGATGTATGCACAGCAGAAAATATATTCAGAGTTAGCATTAGAAAATAAAACAACTAGTAGTATGATATGGGGAAGTCAATATGATCAAATAATGATATGGATGAAAGAAGAAAAAAGTTATGATCAAGCATCATCAAGAGGAAAATATTATGTAACAAATGGGGCAGGAAAAGGAAATTATGGAACAACAATAAGTGGAGTGGAAAATGATGTTTATTCAGGAGTAGCCCCAACAGGAAGTCAAGATGCTTATTCTACAAAGAATATATTTGATTTAGCAGGAAATGTCTCCGAATGGAGTCTAGAGGCCGGCGGCACCAGCTCTCGAGTTACTCGTGGAGGCTATTACGACTATATGTATGACAGCTACATTAGACCAGACTGTCGTGACTACAGCGATCCTCGCAATAACCAGTCCGTCATTGGTTCCCGCCTTACACTTTATTAGCAGAACGTATGACCCAAAATGGTTAATTAAGATTGCTCAAAATACAGACTTTGAGAGAAGTTCTCAAGTCTGTATTTTATTTTATGAGCTATCACTCTATCTTGTGATATTCTTACTAACCGGTGCGTTCTGAGTAATTGGAGGGTATTAAATAGGTTAGGACAATGTGATAATTACATTTAGTTACGAGAATGTAAAAGTTGCTAGGAAAATATTTATAAGGATAAAATAATGAAATGTTGCAAGAATCGTGAATAAAGAAATATGAAAGTAACTGAAACATATTAATAATAAGTTGGACTTCAAAGTGTCCTGCGTGGAAGTAAAGATAGCGAAAATAAAATTTCAAACTTATTCGGTTTAAAGGCATATCCTAAGTAAATAACATTATCTTAATTAATTAAGTGGGATAACCCCATAGTATTCCATATAAAAATGGTAGGTAAACCGTGAGGAATATACAATATACTGTGGGCGTAGGAAATAGGAGAAGCGAATGGATATATGTAATGTATATCATAGAGTTTAAAAAAGTTGACTCGGTCGAAAAACAGCAGACACCTATTGGTCTTTGATTACAAAAAGAGGAGAATTACTATGAATGATAACAATCTCAAATACGCTAAAAGCGAGAGAAAATCAAAGGTTCTATGTCAACAGTTGGGGTGGAAAACTTTAAAAGTTTTCTACCTCAGATTTTTTAGTATATTTTAAGTTTATACCAATAAATACCTAATCTCATAAGCCAAATGTTTAAATGTCTTGGCATATTCAACTAATTGAGAAATAGGTATTAATGATAAAATAGGAATGTACAAAAAAATGAAGATATAGGTACATATTCAAATTTTTATAAATATACAAAAAAATTAGCAAAAACACTTGACAAGTGCTAAAAAATGTTATAATATAATATACGAAATTAGCAAACAATATAAAAGAGTGCTAAGAAATGCAATTTCCTATAAAGAAAAGAGGAGGAAAGAAATTGCTAGAAGAAAGAAAAAAAAGAGTATTACAAGCAATTGTAGAAGAATACATAAAAACAGCAGAACCAGTAAGTTCAGGAGCAATAATGAACTTAGAAGGATTAGAATATAGTAGTGCCACAATAAGAAATGAAATGGCAGAACTTGAAAAAATGGGATATATAGAAAAAACCCATACATCATCAGGAAGAGTGCCATCAGCAAAAGGATATAGATATTATGTTGATGAACTATTAGAAGATAATAAAATAACAGTTGATGAAATAGATTATATAAGTAAAAAACTTGAAACAAAAGTAAATGAATTAGAAGAAATAACACAAATAGCATCAAGCACAATATCAGAAATAACACATTACACAACAGTAACAATTGGACCAAATACAGATGTACAAAAAATAGAAAATATAAAATTTGTACTATTAAGCCCAAGAATGATGATGGCAGTAATATTAACAGATAATGGATTAGTAAAAGAAACAATAATAAAATTTGATGAAGACATTTCAGAAAAACAAGTAGAAACATTAAGTTATATGTTCAATAATAAATTAAAAGGTGAGCCAATAACAAAAATAGATAGGCCATTAGAAAAATATCTAGTAGATGAAATGAGATATAGTGTAAACTTAATAAAACCAATTATTGAACAAATGAAAAAAGTAGTAGAAGAAGAAAAAGTACATTTAGAAGGCGCAAAACAACTATTTGAATTACCAGAATTTAATAGTTTGGAAGTTGCAAAAAACTTTGTAAACATATTAGACGAAAAGGAACTTATGGCAGATATGTTAAATACAGGAATAACAAAAGACATAAATGTATATATAGGAGAAGAAAACGAAAAAGACGAACTAAAAGATTTCAGTATAGTAACATTTAAGCATAGAATAGGAAATAAAGATTTGGGAACAATTGGTATAATAGGACCAAAAAGAATGGACTATGCAAAAGTAATATCTGTTATGAAATATATTAGTAAAAAATTAAATGACAACAATAACTCAAATGAATAAAAGAAAGAAGGTTAAAATATGAAAGACGAAGAAAAAGTAGAGAAAAAAGATACAATCCAAAATGAAACAGAAAATAAGAAAGAACAAAAAGAAGAAAAAAAAGATTGTATAATAGATCCAAAACAACATGAACTAGACGAATTAAATGATAGATATAAAAGAGTACTTGCAGAATTTGAAAACTACAAAAAAAGAAACAGTAAAGAAAGAGAAACATTATATAATTCAATATTAGGAGATGTTGTTGGAGCATTCTTACCAGTAGTAGACAACTTAGAAAATGCGTTAAAAGCAGAAACAAAAGATTCTGAATACAAAAAAGGAATAGAATTAGTATTAAAACAATTTAAAGATATACTAAAATCAAAAGGTGTTGAAGAAATAGCAGGTGTTGGTGAAACATTTGACCCAAGTCAACATGAAGCAGTAAGCAGTATTCAAGACCCAGAAAAAGGTGTACAAGAAATTGTTCAAGAATACAGAAAAGGCTACAAAATAGGCTCAAAAGTTATAAGACACTCAATGGTAGTTGTAGCAAACTAAAAAAAGTTATTAATTTTAAAAATATAAATTGGGGGCTTATGCCCAAAGGAAGGAAGTAATTATTATGGGAAAAATCATAGGAATAGATTTAGGAACAACAAATTCATGTGTAGCTGTAATGGAAGGAGGAGAACCAGTAGTAATACCAAATGCAGAAGGAAGTAGAACAACACCATCTGTAGTTGCATTCTCAAAAAGTGGAGAAAGATTAGTAGGACAAATTGCAAAACGTCAAGCTGTTACAAACCCAGAAAATACAGTTATATCAATAAAAAGAAAAATGGGAACAAACGAAAAAGTTGATATAGATGGAGAAAAATTCTCTCCACAAGAAATATCTGCAATGATATTACAAAAATTAAAAGCAGATGCAGAAAACTATTTAGGACAAAAAATAACACAAGCAGTTATAACAGTTCCAGCATATTTTAGTGATAGTCAAAGACAAGCAACAAAAGATGCTGGAAAAATTGCAGGACTTGAAGTTTTAAGAATTATAAACGAACCAACAGCAGCAGCACTTGCATATGGAATGGATAAAGAACAAGATCAAAAAATAATGATATATGACTTAGGTGGAGGAACATTTGATGTATCAATACTAGATATTGGTGATGGTGTATTTGAAGTATTATCAACAAACGGAAATACACATTTAGGTGGAGATGACTTCGACCAAAAAATTATAGATTACCTAGTAGCAGAATTCAAGAAAGATCAAGGAATTGATTTATCAACAGATAAAGCTGCAATGCAAAGATTAAAAGAAGCTGCTGAAAAAGCTAAAATAGAATTATCAGGTGTTCAACAAACACAAATTAACTTACCATTCATAACAGCAGATGCTACAGGACCAAAACACTTAGATGTAACATTAACAAGAGCTAAATTTGAAGAATTAATTCATGATTTAGTAGAAGCAACAGCTGGGCCAGTTAACCAAGCATTAAAAGATGCAGGATTAACAGCAAATGATATTCATAAGGTATTATTGGTTGGTGGATCTACAAGAGTTCCAGCAGTTCAAGAAGTTGTTAAGAGAATAACAGGTAAAGAACCAGATAAAGGAATAAACCCAGACGAATGTGTTGCTATTGGTGCATCAATTCAAGGTGGTGTATTATCAGGAGATGTAAAAGACTTAGTATTATTAGACGTAACACCATTATCATTAGGTATTGAAACATATGGTGGAGTATTTACAAAATTAATAGACAGAAACACAACAATCCCAACAAAAAAATCACAAGTATTCTCAACAGCAGCAGATGGTCAAACATCAGTAGAAATTCATGTATTACAAGGTGAAAGAGAAATGGCTGCATATAATAAAACATTAGGAAGATTCCAATTAACAGGAATTCCAGCAGCTCCAAGAGGTGTACCACAAATTGAAGTAACATTTGATATAGACGCAAATGGTATAGTACATGTATCTGCAAAAGATATGGCAACAGGAAATGAACAAAATGTTTCAATAACAGCATCAACAAACTTAACAGATGAAGATATTGACAAAGCTGTTAAAGATGCAGAAGCACATGCTGAAGAAGATAAGAAGAAAAAAGAAGAAATTGAAGTTAAAAATAATGCTGAAAGCTTAATATACAACAGTGAAAAAACATTAACAGATTTAGGTGATAAAGTAAGTGGAGAAGAAAAAGCAAAAATCGAAACAGAAATTGAAAATACTAAAAAAGCTCTTGAAACAAACAATACAGAAACAATAAAAGAAGCTACAGAAAAACTTACAAAAGTATTCTATGAAATGTCAGAACAATTATATAAAAACGGAAATCCAAATGCAGGAGCAGATGCAAATGCAACAGGTGCAAGTGAAGCAAATACAAATAATGCAGGAAATGATGGAAATGTATATGATGCTGATTATAAAGTTGAAGATGACAACAAATAATCAATAACAAAAGTGAAGAAAGTAAATAGGCGAGTGAGTAACTCGCCTAATTTATGAAAAGGAGTCCAATAATATGGGATTTTATATAAGAAGTAATTTTAAAGAAAGCGAAGGGAGGTAAAAAATATGGCAAGTAAAAGAGATTATTATGAAGTATTAGGAGTAGAAAAAACAGCAACAGATGATGAATTAAAAAAAGCATATAGAAAACTTGCAAAAAAATATCACCCAGATGCTAATCCTGATAACAAAGAAGAAGCAGAAGAAAAATTTAAAGAAGTAAATGAAGCATATGAAACATTATCAGACCCACAAAAAAGAAAAATGTATGACCAATTTGGAGCAGAAGGACCACAAGGTGGATTCGGAGGCTTTGGTGGTGCAAACGGATTTGGCGGATTTGGAAATGGAGGATATTATTCATATAGTTCTTCAAATGGATTTGACGGATTTTCAGACTTTGGAGATTTAGGAGACATATTTTCATCATTCTTTGGAGGAGGAGCAAGAACAAGCTCTTCAAGAGCACAATCTAAAGGGCCACGTAAAGGTGCAGATTTAAATTTAAATATGGATATAACATTTGAAGAAGCATTTTTAGGAGTTGAAAAAGAAATACTTGTTACAAGACCAGAAACATGTTCAATGTGTAATGGAACAGGTGCGAAGCCAGGAACAACAGTATCAAAATGTTCTGTATGTAATGGAACTGGAACTGTAAGACAAGTTCAAAATACAATACTTGGCCAAATGCAAACAACAAGAACATGTACAAATTGTCATGGAACAGGTGAAGTAATAAAAGAACCTTGTGATAATTGTAAAGGAAAAGGAACAGTCAGAAAACAAGCTAAAATAAGAGTAAAAATTCCAGCAGGTATAGATGATAATCAAACAGTAGTATTAAGAGGTGAAGGTGAACCTGGAGAAAAAGGTGGATCAAAAGGAGATTTATACATAACAGTAAGAGTAAAGAAAAGTAATATATTTACTAGAAATGGAAATACTGTAATGTGTGAAATTCCAATAACAATTACTCAAGCTACACTTGGAGCTAAATTAAAAATTCCAATGGTAGACGGAAGTACTGAAGAGTTTGAAATACCTGAAGGAACTCAAACAGGAACACAATTTACAATTAGAGAAAGAGGCTTCAAATCAATAAACTCATCAGCTAGAGGAAGTTTCGTATTTACTGTTGTAGTTCAAACACCAAAAAGGTTAAGCAAAGAACAAAGAACATTGTTAGAACAATTAGCTACAACTATGAATGAACAACCACCAGTAAGAAAAAGAGGAATATTTGGATAAAATATAAGTACCACATAGAGTTAATCTAATGTGGTATTTTTGTGTAAAAACAAATGTTAATATAATGTGAAATGACAAAAAACGTGAAAAAATGTACAAAAAGTGCCTCAAAAAACGTGAAAAAATGTATAAAAAGTGCCTTCAAAAACGTGAAAAATATTGACATAATAGAAAAGGAGTTGTAAAATTAAGTTATGGAGGGACATATGAAGAGAAAAATTTATGAAAAATTAATTAATTGGAAAAATAATGGTATGAAGAAACCATTAATGATTATAGGAGCTAGACAGGTTGGAAAAACATATATAATTAATGAATTTTGTAAGAAAGAATATAAGAATGCAATACAAATTAATTTACTAAATCATCCAGAAATTGTTGAATTATATAAACAAAACATTTCTTTAGAAGAAAAGTATATTAGATTATGTGCAAACTTAAATATAAATCCAAACTTAGAAGATACTATAATATTTTTTGATGAAATTCAAGAAAGTGAAGAACTTATATCTTCTCTAAAATGGTATTGTGAAGACGAAAGACCATTCAAAATAATTTGTGCTGGAAGTTTACTAGGAGTAAAATTAAAAAGATTTCATAGTTCATTTCCTGTTGGAAAAGTAGAAATGATAAATATGTTTCCAATGGATTTTGAAGAATTTTTAATGACACAAAATAATGGAGAATATTTAATTGAATATATAAAAAAGTGCTTTTTGGAAAATAGTCCAATGGACGAAATAACTCATGAAAAACTACTAGAATTATATCGAAAATATTTATGTATTGGAGGAATGCCAGAAATGGTAGAAGACTTTGTTTCTAAGAATATGAACATTTTAGATATAAATAGAAATATAATAGAAGATATTAATTCAGCATATATAAAAGATATGAATAAATTTATAATTAATAAAACAGAAGCAGTAAAAAATGAAGCAATTTATTATTCAATTCCTATACAAATAGGAAATAAGTCAAATAAATTTCAATATTCCAAAATAGACAAAAATGCTAGAAGGAGAGACTATAATGATTCATTAGAATGGCTTTTAGCAAGTAAACTAGTTTATAAATGTTGTAAATTAAATAGTATTAATATTCCACCAGAGGCATATAAAAATAATGAATTTTTTAAGATATATATGGGTGATGTAGGAATTTTAAATACAATGTTAAAGATGAATGTAAATGATATATATCTAAATAAAACGTTTTTATATAAAGGAGAGATAACTGAAAATTATGTAGCAAATCAATTAATGTTTAATAATGTAGATTTATATTATTGGGCTGTAGCAAGTAGTTCAGAAATTGATTTTATAATATATAATGAAGATGGAATAATTCCAATAGAAGTAAAAGCAAGTGATAATACACAATCAAAAAGCTTGAATGAATATATGAAAAGATTTAAACCTAAATATGCAATAAGAATTTCTGGTAAAAATTTCGGATTTGAAAATGGAATAAAATCAGTTCCATTATATGCAACATTCTTAGTTAAGTGATATGAAAGATTTAAGATAAAGTAATTTAGAACAAAAACGGAGGAAAATATGGTAGATAATAGAGAATATGGATTAGTATTAGCTGGTGGTGGAACAAAAGGAGCATATCAAGTAGGAGTTTGGAAAGCATTAAAAGAATTAAATATAAATATAAAAGGAATAGTAGGAGCATCAATAGGATCATTAAATGGAGCATTATTTTTACAAGATGATTTTAAAATGGTAGAAGACATGTATGAAAATATTAAATTAGGAAATATAATGAATGTTGACGGAATGAACGAAAACAAGAATATATTTAGCTTATCAAATATATTTAACTTAGCAGCAGATTACACCAAACAAAAAGGAATTGATAATACACCATTAAGAAATATGATAAGAAAATATATAAATATGGATAAAATATACAATTCAAATATAGATTTTGGATTAGTAACATTTTCTGTAAAAAATAGACAACCATTACAAGTATTCAAAAATGAGATACCAAAAGAAGAAATGGAAAATTACTTATTAGCAAGCTCATGTTTTCCTATATTCAAGCCACAAATTATAAATAATGAAGAATACTTTGATGGTGGATTATATGATAATATACCAGCAAACATGTTAATTGAAAAAGGATATAAAAATATAATAATAGCAGACATTGCAGGAGTTGGATTTAGCAAAAGAACAATTAATAAAGATGTTTATATTAAAGTAATAAAACCATCTGAAGATTTAGGTGGAACATTTGAATTTAATCATGAAAGAATAATAAATAATATAAAATTAGGATATTTAGACACAATGAAAGCATTTAATCAAATGCAAGGACATATGTATTATTTTAAAAGTGAAGAATTTGCCAAAATGCTAGAAGTATTTAACCTTGAAACAATTTATGGATTAGAATATTCTGCACAGATATATAAAATGAATAAATATAGAGAATACACATTTGAAGAATTTATTACAGAATTAAATGAAAGAAATCAAAACGCAGAAAAAATATATAAGAAGATGAGAAAAGAAAATTTATTTCAAAAGAGCAGAAAAATAAAAGCATTTTTTGATAATGGACTAGGAATATGTTTGGTAAAAGACTTATATATGGATAGACCTGCTGCAAAAGTTTCAAATTACTTTTTGAATTTTGTTAAAGATTATAAACTTGCAGCACAATCTTTAATTGAATTAAAAAATTTTATGAAATAAAAAAGAACCCCCCGTTTAATTACAAACGAGGGGTTTGAAACAGTTTACGTGCTATACGGGGAAAAGGGGCTTAGTTCTCGAGGAGAACTACTTCGACGTCAGAGCCAAGTCCCTGTTTAAGGGCCATCTCATAAACGTCTTGTGAAGTGGTGAACAACTTGACCTTCAAGTTGTTTGTCCACATCTCACACATGAGTGAGATGATACCGGTGACGCGCGTTTTCATTCCTTCAGGGATAACCGTGAAAACCTCCTCATTGAGCTGGCAGATCTTATGGAAGATGCTTGAATTTGACATAATCTCCTCCAAGGCTTCCTCAGCAAGGTTGTTGTGCCTACTGAGTTTGACAAGCTCCTTAGTCACACAGAACTGTGGGATGAAAACCTCAGCTCCAGAGGCCAAGATCTTATCCATGTGCTTCATCAAAGCACCAGTTTCGGTAACGATGACAAAGCTAGGCTTAACGGGAACGAGGTTCAGGCGCTGAGCCTCTGCCATCTTTGCATCGTTTTCACGAAGCTTCTTGAGCAACTTTTTGTGAGCTGCACAGTTTGGGGTGGCATAGTGTTCACGGAAGAGCCGATAAATCGTGCTCTTGCTCCGCCCAGATGCACGAAGGAGTTCCTCAGTGGGGACCCCATCATAAACCATGGTAATCAAGGTCTTGCACATGGTCTCGTTAGACATGCGCTGGCACATGGGCTTGTTGGTGGGAGAAGTGATTGCATTAGTCATGGTGAAATGTCCTTTCAATTACGTGTACGTGTTTGTTATTCTTGTTCGACCGTAAACTGTTTCATAGGGGTTGCATAATGCCATTATATCATAATTTTATATAAAAATGGAAATATATTGAAAAAAATTTTTTTCTATGATATAATATTATTATTCCAAGCCTTTGGAACTGTATAAGAAACAACATTAGTAGAAAGGACTAAATGGAGGTTGTATTTTATGAATGCTGAGATTTATCTTATTATCAGAAAAGTATTCGCATGCGGATACACCTGGGACGAACTAGAGAAATATTTCGGTAAGAGCAGAAACGTTTTGGAAGAAGAAATCAAAGAACATTATATGAGTTCTGGAGAAAATGCTGCTGAAAAAAATGCCAAACTTATCGAAGTTATTAATCGAAACAGTGTTGTAAAACAAGAGTAAAAGGATAAGGTATAAAAAATTTTATGAAGCATTGGTAAAATAGGAAGCAGAGAAGTGAGTTCACTTCTCTGCTTCTTTGTTCATAATTAGTTCATATTAATTTGCTATAATACATCATGTTGAAACGGAAAAAGATGGAAAATCCGTTGATTTATATAAGAGAAAAGTAACATTTTCTATTATATAAATCAGATATAATCGCTAGCCCTTTGAGATTTTCTCCTTTTAGTCGAAAACTCAAATCGGGC
>OBKR01001864.1_pt1 | contig 16782 bp, 8 predicted proteins | sample 1518991 | NCBI WGS metagenome assembly OBKR01 (sample SAMEA2452117, study PRJEB22498) | human gut metagenome | biome: human feces; feature: human gut; material: feces | place: Australia | collected 2012
GACGACCTATCTCTTTGACGAGAGTATCGAGGAGAACCTTCGTATCGCAAAGCCGGACGCCACGCAGGAAGAACTTGAACGGGCTTGCAAAATGGCGTCGGTGCATGACTTTATCATGTCGCTTCCAGACGGCTACAAGACGCAGGTCGGGGCAATGGGCGACAATCTTTCGGCGGGCGAAAAACAGCGCATCGGGCTTGCCCGCGCGTTATTAAAGGGCAGCGAACTTATCCTTTTAGACGAGCCTACAAGCAATGTCGATTCCATCAACGAGGGAATGATTTTGAAATCTCTCGCAAAGCAGAAGAGCAAAAAGAGCATTATCCTCGTATCGCACAGGGAATCCACTATGGCGATTGCGGACAGGATTTACCGTGTGGACAGCGGAGTAATGCAGGAAGTAAAGTGATATATGGAAAATACGAGCAAAACCACAACACAAAACGCCGACGTCGCCGCGCTGATTGAAAATACGCTTGCAATGCAGGCGGCCGTTGCGCCAAAGCAGGCGGCGTTTGAAGAAAAACGCAAAAGAAAAGAGGCACGCGACAAAGACGAGAGTAAGATGTTCCGCAGATTTAAGATCAAGGACATCGTATTCCTCGCCATCATCACGGCGTGTACGTTCATTACAAGCGTGGTAATGCCGTTTATCAAAGACGTACCCGTCTTCGGCATTATTCAGATATGTCTCGGATTGCAGTTTTCGATATTTCCGGTGATAGGGCTTATGAAAATAAGGAAAGCGGGAGCATTGTTGTTCCAATCGCTGTTGATGGCGTGTTTCCTTGCAATGATGTTCCCGCCGATGGCGCTGATAGCGCTCTGCGGTCTTGTCGCGGAAGGCGTGGCGCTTTTGATTTTCCGCAGCTATAAAAACGACTGGGCGTGCGTTGTTGCGGGGACGTTGTATATGCCTCTCACAATTCCTATCATGCTTTTTTTCGGGAAAGTGTTATATTCCTTTACCGATGAGTACGGTCAGGCAATGACCATATTCCTCGGAACGGATAACGTGTGGACGATACTCGGTATAACGTGTGCGGTATTGGCTATTTGCTTTGTCGGTTCGGTGTTGGGTATGATTATTTCCCGCGAGCTTAAAAAGGCGGGGGTTCTCAAAAAATGAAGTTTTTTATTTGGAAAAAGACCTTATATCCCGTCATCGCGCTTGTGGCTGCACTTTTCATCGCGGTTTTTTGTTTGATAACGGCGCGAGAACTCAATTGTTCTTACTTTATAATCGGTGCATTCTTATGGGCGGCGCTGTTCGGTTGCTATCGTGGCTGCATGCGTATCTTTGCTCCGTTTATTGTTGTTGGCGGAATATTTTTCGGGATATTTTATGCCGTAACACAAAGCTGGCTTTCGGCGCTTTCTATGGTCAACAGGCTTGGCGGATTGTTTCTCTGTGCGGCGATCGGTATGAGCATATCGACCGTGCGCATGACACGCAGTCTTTCGCAGGTACATACCCCCCGTGCAATCACTTTGGGTATGCTCATCTCTATGTCCTTTGTGCCCATGCTCAAAGGGGAGATAAAGCGGGTACGCGAGGCAATGAAAACGCGCGGGGCAGGCAGCGTGTTAAACCCAAAAATCTTATATCGCGCCTTTTTGGTACCATTTGTTATGCGGCTGGTGAATATCTCGGATACGCTCGCGCTGTCGGTGGAAACGCGCGGCTTTACGCTGGGCGGCAGCCTGTACTCTATCTATAAAAAGGAATATCCTGCTCTTTCCGACGTGCTGTTCGTCCTCGGAATCGTTGCGGGCGCTGTGTTGGTGGTCGTATTATGAACGCGATAGAATTGAAACAAGTGAGTTTTTCCTACGACGGAAAGACGAAGATACTCGAAAATATGGACTTTACCGCCGAATACGGGGAAGTGACTTTGCTTTCCGGGCATTCGGGCGAAGGGAAAAGCACGCTTATGTATATTGTCAGCGGCATTATTCCCAATGTAACTTTTGGCGAACTTTCCGGGGAAGTGAGGATAGCAGGAGAGGATATCAAGGGTAAAAAACTCGGCTATATCTGCCGCAAAGTCGGCGTTGTCTTGCAGAACGCCGATGAGCAGATCATTCAGAAGATCGTAGAGGATGAAATCGCTTTCGGCTGCGAAAATCTTGCGTTCCCGCCCGATAAAATACAAAAGCAGATCGAAATCGTCTGCCGCCTTATGAAACTTGACACAAAGTGGACTTGCCGCACGCTGTCCGGCGGGCAGAAACAGCGGCTGATATCCGCAAGCACGCTGGCGATGGGGCAGAAGATCATCATTCTCGACGAACCGCTCGCAAATCTTGATAAAGACGGCGCGGCAATGCTCATGGGCACGTTGCGCTCGCTCGCGCAGGCGGGTTATTGCGTGGTCGTCATAGAACACAGGCTCGACATGGTTCTGCCGTTCGTCGATACCGTCTGGCACATCGGAAATAAGACGGTCAGAAAAGTCGAAAACAGACAGGAGTATCTCCTTCAGCAGACGGCGAAGATAGAGGATAGTTGCCCCATATATGCGGAGCAACCGCTGATTTTTGCGCTGAAGAATGTTCAATTCTTCGTCAAAGACAGGGAGATTCTCAAAGACATCACGCTTGAAATTCCGAAAGGCGGCAGAACGGTTTTCCTCGGCGAAAACGGCTGCGGAAAGACGACGCTCCTGCGCCTGATTGCAAGATTATATAAGCCCACGGGCGGCAATATAACGCAGTACATAGACGAAAAATTCAAACAAAAGCCGAAGGGCAGCAAGGCTTGGTATAAAAAGGTAGGCGTCGTGTATCAGAACCCCGATTACCAGCTTTTCATGCCCACCGTGCGGCAGGAGATCTCATTCGGCGCAAAGAGCGAAGAATATGCCGCGGAAATTGCCGAACTGTTCGGCGTAAAACACCTTTGGGAACGGCATCCGCAGTCGCTTTCGGAAGGGCAGAAGCGGCGCGTTTCCATTGCGGCGGTCGCAGCCTGTGAACCGGAAGTTTTGCTTCTGGACGAGCCGACGGTGGGGCAGGACTATGACGGGCTTTGCGCTTTGGTGGAGATATTAAACAAGCTGCACATGCAGTCGGGCAATACGATGATCACCATCACGCACGACGTCCGCTGTGCCGAGGCGCTCTGTGACAGGGCGTATCTCATTGCGGACGGAATTGTCGCAAAGTGCGGCGGTAAGGAACTTGTACGGGAATATTTCACTCTATGAATGATAGGGGGACATGATGCATCATTCACAACTTGAGTACCTTATTGCAGTGCAGAAATTGCAGGGTGAGAGTGCCGGAGTAAGAGGTATAACGCTTGCAGATTATATGAATGTTTCGGCATCCTATATTGTAAAATTATCTGTATATGCGGAAACAAACGGATATGTCTGTCGATGCAATTCCAGAATGATGCGCCTTACAGAGCAAGGCGAGAGAATCGTAACGGAATACCTGACCGCCGCGCAATATATGGAGAACTTTTTTCTCTCCTGCGGGGTAGACAGAGCCACAAGCCACAATGATGCAATCAGAGGCGTGTGTGCAATTACCGAAAAGGCGAGGAATGCGTTGCGTTTAGCGCAGAACACAAAAGTACAAACAGATTAAATTTCTTATGAGGTCTTGCTTTTACTGCATTCTTTCGCTTGCTAATCCTTTGTGAAATATGTTATACTTATCTATGGAAATTAAACATGGTTAATTTTCTAAACGCAGACTTGTTTCCCTTAAAAGGTGTAATTGCCCCTGTTTTTTAAGGTGATAGGTTGCGTATGGCGAACTCAATAGGTTAAGAAGTTGGCGCGGAAAGAGCGCCAAACTTTAAGCGGTAATGTTCGCGAATGCGAACTTAAATTTTTAGAGATGAGTTCGCGCATGAGAACTCATACGAAAGGAAAGGGCATGCCCTTTCCCGTAGCCCGCGGGCTACGGGAATACAAACAACTCTTAAAGAGAAAAAGGAGAACGCTCGGTGTTATTAAAGTTAGAGAATATAGGAAAGATTTACGACAGCAACGATATTCTGACAATAGGTATCCGCGGCGTAAATCTTGAACTTGATTACAACGAGTTCGTGACGATAGAGGGCGAAAGCGGTTCGGGGAAGAGTACGCTCTTAAACGTCATTGCGGCAAACGACACCTATGAAGAGGGCGAACTGTGGTTCAACGGTATGGAGACCTCGCACTACTCCGAAAGCGATTGGGAAAAGTACCGCGAACGGAATATCGCCATGATATTCCAGGACTTCAATATCATAGAAAACCTCACCGTTCTGGAAAACGTGGAGCTTGCATTGCTCCGTATGGAAGATTTGAAAGAACGCCGCAGGATTGCAAAGGAACTCATCGGCAGGGTTGGGCTTACCAAGCAGATGAACCAGCGCGGCAGCAAACTTTCGGGCGGCGAAAAACAGCGGACGGTCATTGCCCGCGCGCTTGCAAAGGACAGTCCTATAATCCTTGCCGACGAACCGACGGGAAATCTCGACGTAAAGGCGAGTAAAGAGGTTGCGGCGCTTTTGAAGGAGGTGTCGAAAGATAAGCTCGTTATTGTCGTAACGCACAACCCTGAATTTTTCAAACAGTATGCGACGCGCCGGATCCGCGTGTACGACGGAAAAATATCCGAGGACAGAGTTGTAGAAAAGCCTGCTCCCGTGAGCGCGGAAGCGCACATAGAAGAAATACATACTTCAACGCGGCAGAACATCAGAAACACGTTGCATATAGGCGTACTGAATTATAAAAGCCGCCCGAAGTTCACGGCGATGATGACGTTCGCGCTTTTTATCTGTGCCATAACGTTGTTTTTGGTGATTGCCTTTTTCGGGCAGAGCTTGATACAGCCCACGACTGCGACGCTGGACGATACGGGCGTTACGGGCAAGGTGATACTGTCGAATAAGAACAACGATATAACGCAGGAACAGCTCGACGAGGTTGCGGGCGGAACGAAAGCGGGATTTTTCCTGTTGGACAGAGAGCTTTCGGAGTTTACCGTAGATATACCGAAATCGGGAAGTATGCTGCAATCGTATGAAGTGACCTGTCTGTATTCCCCGTATGAACATAACCTTGAAGCGGGGGAAGCCGCGCTTGTAATGCCGAACTCTCTGTCTGGCGACGCGGAAGCGGTGAAATCGGCATTTCTGAACGCGGGGATAGGACTTTACGATATATCCGTCGATAAGACGCTGAATGCGGACGGAGTATATCTCTATCTCGGTTACGATGACCTGAACGAATACGGCGAAAAGATGCAGGCGCTGTATTCGACGATGAAACTCGGAACGAGCGAAACCGTCGTTTATACATTTGAAACAAACGAAACTCTGCTTTCGGGACAGGTCAATCTCGTCAATTCGAATTACTATGCGGCGGACGGAAAGACGGTCATATTCGACGCGAAAGCGGATAAAGCCTATACCGTGATGAGTTCGTCCGCAAAGAACGAGGACGTTCCGGGGCTTATCGTACAGATGAACGAAGAAGATTACGCCGCGATGTTCGAGCAGGATATTTCTGCGGTGCAGAGCGCGCTGTATTATGCGGACGACGCGGCTGCGGAAAAGGCAATTTCCATGTTGCCAACGGGATATATGGGTATGCTGTCCACGGCAAACGTGTACGTGCAGGACGCTATGGATATATTCACGGCGAATGTTCTGTGGTATATCGCGCTGATTGCGGCGTGCCTTATCTTCGCAATGCTCATAAGCGTCATCTTTATGCGGAGCGTGAAAATATACCAGGCGGACTTCGCGGTGTATCGGACGCTGGGCATATCGCGGAAGATAAGTTCGCGCAGTCTGTACATACAGATGCTGTTCATCTTTCTGCCGACGCTCGTGCTACTGCCGATCGTGAGCCTTATAGCCACGCTGATTCCGGGCAGCACTTTGGCGTTTATTTCGATCGGCAATTATCTTTTCATAGAAATCATGATGCTGCTTATCGTTGAGTTCGTGGCGTTCGGTTTCAATAAGAGCATCAACGGACAGTCTATCCGCAAATCATTACGGAGGGGATCGAAATAAGTATGGTCAAGGTCAAGATAGAGAACATAAAAAAGACGTTCAATCCCCGTTCGAGAAGCCGCAATCAGGTACTCAAAGGCGTTTCCTTCGACCTTCCCGACAAGGGACTCGTGGCTATTTTCGGTAAGAGCGGTTCGGGAAAAACAACTCTTCTGAATATCCTCGGCGGACTTGAAAAACAGGACGGCGGAAAGATAATCATGGACGGGGAGAACGTCGCGGGCAAGGTAGATAAGATACGCAACGCAAAAATAGGGTTTATCTTCCAGAACTATTACCTTGAAAGAGGTTATACCATATCTGAGATAATGCGCAACGCGATGCTCATTGCCGGTTTCAAGGACGAAGCGGAGATAAAGCGCCGCAGCGAAGAAGTCCTGAAGATCGTGGATATGGAGCGGTACAAGAATAAGCAGGGAGACGCGCTTTCAGGCGGACAGAAACAGAGGGTGGCGATAGCCCGCGCGCTTATAAAGGGCGCGGATATAATCCTTGCGGACGAACCGACGGGCAACCTCGATGCGCAGAACACCGTCAGGGTTATGGAGATACTCAAAGAGATTTCCAAAACGCAGCTCGTGGTGCTCGTCACGCACGAAATAACGCTCATCAAGAATTACGCCGACAGTTATATCCAGATCGTGGACGGACAGCTCGCGGAGGACGCTTCGCTCGGCGAAGTTATCGATTACGAAACGGAAGCGAACAATATCTATGTGGACGAACGGAATGCCCGCGGATATAAGGCGGAAAACCTCGACATAGAGCTTTACGGCGATCCGATCACTGAAAAGGATAAAATACAGATCATCAACGAAAAGGGAGAGCTGTATATCAAAGCGGGTAAAAACGTAACTGTTTTAGACAATACGAGCGAAAGACGTCTTGTGTTTCGCGGAACGGAAACAGACGAAAGGGAAGCGCGGAGGACGGGGGCGGCGGTTTCCTTTGCAAAGAGCGACGCGAAACATAACGGCAGACTGTTCTCTTTCAAGAGCATATTCCGTTTATTCCGTTCGGATGGGGAAGAAAAGGTATATTCAACCGCGAATATCTTTAAGCAGATATTCATTGTTGTGATGGCGGTGGCGATGTGCTTCTTTTCGTTTTTTGCGTTCGAGGCGATGAACACGGTCGTACAGAATAAACCGCTCGGCGAAAACAGCGTTTACGCAAGCATGAGTTCCTATTCGGAGATCCGCAGGCTGAACGAAGATTTATATGAAAACATAGACTTCTTCGAGATGAACTATGCCGAAGGAGATTTCGCTTATAATAACTTGCAATCTCTTTCGGGTATAAGCGCGCAGTACGCGCCGAAATCTCTGTCTATGGACGAAACGGAAGAGAGCATAGGCTTGCAGTTTGGCGAAATGCCGCAGGAGAAAGAAGCGCTCATCACGCGCGGACTTGCGGAAACGCTCAAAAACGAACTGCGTTTGAAAGAATTGCAGAACGACAATTCGCTCACGCTTATGCTGTTCGAGAAAGATTACCGTATCAGCGGTATTGTGGCAGGAAACGAACCTTACGTCTATATGAACAGGGCGGACTATGTGAATTTTCTCGGCGTGTATGAAGAAATATCTTTTACGGACAGTAGCAATCTGTTTTTTAAGCCGGAGTTTATAGATGCGGAAACGCTTTCCACCGTCAACAGTTTTACCGCGGAAATTTGTTTATATGAAGGAAATACATTAGACCTTGCAAACAATCAGTCGGTGGTGGAAATAAACCGAAATTCCGTTTATATGATGATGTCGGACACGACGCAGGCGGATTACAGCATAGAGGTTGCGAACAAAACGCTGCTGAACACGCCAGAACTGATATACGTGACGGACAGCTATCCTATGTATGTGCGGCAGTTCCAACTCACGCGCGACGTTATGACGACGGATATCCGCATCTACGTGACGGAAGAAACGCTCAATAATATTTTCGCGTATATTTCTCCGAACCTCGACGCGCTCGGAAGCGATTCGGGTTATTATTTCGAAATAAACACGACGGGCGGAGAGCAGCTTGCAAAGCTCAACCAAAGGCTTTCCGACCGCGGCGTGGCGGCTGTTGATATACAGTCGCTGTATGATAAAGAAAACGACGAAATTATACAGGCGGCAGTATCCAACCTCATGATATTCCTCGTCGTTGCCGTGCTGATGTACCTAATTTATTTCTTCATAGAAAAGTCGGGCAGCGTGAGAAACAGCAAAGAGTACGGGATATACAGGGCGATAGGCGTGAACAGGAGCAACCTGCTTTTCAAGGAGACGGTAAGCGCCTGCGTGAACAACCTGATAGGGTATCTTGCGGCGTTCATCGTAGTTGTCGCTTTGATGAGCGTAAGGTACTTTACAGGCAATATAGCGTTCGGGGTATTCGTCGGCATAGCCGCGGCAACGTTTGCGGCGAGTGCGCTTTTAATGGTAGGCATCTCTCTTATACCGTATCTGTTCGTGCTGTATAAAACGCCTTCGCAGATACTGTCGAGGTATGATATTTAATAACGGAATCAGCCGCCGCAGAGCGATGCGGGCCGGTTCATAAATAAAAATTTTTAAAAAAGGAGTAACAAAACAATGACAGCAGTAAAAAAGAAATTGCTCATCGTGCTTACGTGTGTTGCAATGCTTTTTGCAGGCATCGCTATCCTTTCCGCTTGCAGCGGGGATAACGGCGATCTCAAAGTCACCTTTATGGTGCAGTCCGACGACGGAAGTTGGGGCAAGTACGATGAAAAAGCCGTTACTGACGGCAGCGTGGAAATGCCCGCGAATCCGACCAAAGAGTATTATACCTTTACGAATTGGTATTCTGACAAAGATTTCAGCGGTGATCCGTTCACGGGCAAAGACTTAAAGGAAAGCGCGACGGTTTACGCGCGGTTCATTCCCGTTGAAGTTGATATTTATATAAACGGGCAGGATGAAGGTACGCAGAATCTTATAGACGTCGTAAACGGTACGTATGATCCGGGCGAAAACCTTGAATTTGACGGCTGGTACACAAATGCGAACTATACGGAAGCAAGCAAGTGGAACGGCACAGACACCGTAAACACGCTTTATGCCCGTTCGGTTGCGCGCATCACCTTTAACGACGGGTATCAGGATGTTTATATTACGACCGTTACGCCTAATTCCGTATTTGCCGATCCTGCAACGTCGGGAGTGGAGACAGCGAATATACTGCAGACATATATGTCTAAGTATGACATCTCCTATTGGGATGAGGACGGCAACGAGTTCGATTTCTCCGAGCCTATTACCGAGAATACGACCATTAACGTAAAGTGGCGTTCGCCGTTTTGGTCGTATGAATTAAACGAAACAACGAATCGTCTGAGCCTGACGAGCGGTTCGCGCGGCAACAATAAATATGATGATACAGAAACTAATGCGACAGAGAGCAATGTTCCCGTTATGTCGATACTTTCAGAAATTACTTTTGATAAAGACGGAGACGGTGTTGCCGAAAAATATTATGTGGATGAAGTTCGGTTCGACACTGATGTGCTAAGCAGTTCTGTTTTGGAAAAAGTTATTGTAGGCGATGGTATAAAAATTATACAGAATTTTGTATCTTCCGGCGCATCGTCCGTAAAAGAAATTGTACTGCCCTCTTCTTTGAGAGTCATTCAGAACTGTTTTAACAATCTCAATTCCTTGCAGAGTATAACGATTCCTGACGGGGTCGAAGTTATTCTCGGCTCTTTTTGGGCAAATACGTCAGCAAGTTATTCAAGACTGACTTATCTCTTAAATAAAGGTGAGGAATATCCTTTTGAAATCGCTATTCCCGACAGTGTGAAAAATTTATCGGCTGTTCCTTATAATCTCACGTTCTCAAAAACGAAAGATATGGCGAAACAGGGAGATTTTTATAAGGAAAATAACAGAATTTACAAGATTGATGATTCTACTGCACAAAAAGGTAAACTTCTTTTGATAGCAGATTTCAATGATAACAATGGTTCGCTTTCTGTACCGGAAGGCGTGAACGGTATTCAAGTCGGCGCATTCTTTAATCGAGAGCTTAATTATTTAACACTGCCTTCTACGTTCAGCTATATAGGATATAATGAGAGCATTAGTAGCTATCCGGAATATACTTATGGGTTTAGTGAGAGTACATACTCTATGTATTCTGACTGTATGCTTTGGGATGAGCGATATGCAAATGATCCTAAAGGACATATTTGTCCCTTGGGGTTTGCTGTTTTTAATACGGTAGACAATCTTGAATATTTGGTGTTTTATGGAGAGAAAATTACGGGAACGGCTGCCGATTACGCCTTCGTCGGAGATCCGATGGGGTATGCTAGTATGAGCGAATCGTATTTTGAAACTTATACGGCAAATGCATATGCACAGAAAGTAGTATTCATCGGAGAGACCGAAGAACCGCAGGTAACCATCACGTTTGAAAACTCTCTTACAGGGGGTGTTTATGAAGCTGTAATAAGCAAAAATAAAAATGATGTTTTGACAACAGAAGAAATTCTCAAAGCGATTGATGATCAAAATAATACAAATTTTGCGAAAGCATACGAAGATAAAGTTCTTATGCTCGGAGATATAAACAGTTTCGGAAAAAAATATGATTTAGATACGCCGCTTACAACGAATATTTATTTGAATATCTCTTCCGAGTATAAAGTCGAAGGTGGTTTTACTTATAAAGACAACGGAGACGGAACGGCTACGGTTACGGGTTTGAATAACGAAACCGCTTATAAAGCACCGAATGATTTGTATATTATCGGAATACCTGCATCTGTAAATGGGCTTACGATTACAAGTATTGAGGCGAATGCTTTTAATGCCATTAATAATTCAGACGCTATTAATATCGGGTACGTCGTTATTTCGTCGTCTGTAGCAAATATAGGGGATAAAGCATTCTATGGGTGCGAAGGTTTAGTCGTATTAAATATTGCGCCCGGCGGTTTGGAAAGCATCGGAGCAAGTGCATTTGAGGGAACCTCTCTTGTAACAATTGCATTGCCGCTTTCAAGCCTGAAAGAAGTGGGTGCTTATGCGTTCAAGATTGAAACGCTTGAACAGTTCCTTCCTGCGGTTGGTGAAGAAGAAAGAAATATGCTTACGAAGAACGATCTGAAAGCGGGTGATTTCTTTATTCGTTATGAAGATAGCGTCGGCGTTGGGTTGTATCAATATGAAAGTAAGACCGAAAACGAAGGAAACGTAATTTGGAACGTAAAATATATAGCGACCGCTATAAAATTTTACTCTACAGGTGAAGTGCAAACAGTTAATCTCGGAGATATATCCGATTCGGGAAATATCATACGTTATGAAGTAATGAGTGGTTCCTATTATTTCCTTACTGCCGATGCAAAAATCTATTTTAATTGTGTTTCTAAAATTCATACAAACGCATTTACAGATTGTGCGACGGACGGATTTAGAGCAACCAGTATCAAATACTCCTCCGAGTATATGGGGAGTGCTGAATCGGGAACGATTACCCTTAAAGAGCTTGTTAATGATAAAAACTGCGCAAATATTTTTGAGATCGGCTGGTATGAAGGTTATACGGACGACGGAATGGGTGCGGTTAAATGCAGAGAAGTATAATTCTCTAAGAATAGCTCCGCCGTTCTTAAACGCGGACGGCGGAGCGTTTCTTTTTGAATTGTCGGAGGTGTAAGTTTTGGATAAAAAATTGAAAAGCGTACTGTTTATAATTTTATCGTTGATTTTTGCGTTGAGCATTGCCGGATGTAGTGCCGGAGTGGGAAACAGAAGTCCACAGGACGTAATCAAGGATGCATACGGTGATGAACAATTCAAAATATCTTTTTACGCGGGAACGCTTGAGGAACCGATAGCGGATATGTATTATTCCGCAAATGATATGCCTACGCTTCCGACGCCCGAAAAAGTAGGATATATCTTTGCCGGATGGTTTTTTGATTCTGCATTGACTGATCCGTGCGATGTTTCCGACGGCGATCTATATTGGAAAATGTGCGACGTAACTCTTTATGCCGCATGGAATAAAGAGGCGATTGTCAATAACGGTACATACGATATTGAATTTGAGGCGGAAATTGTAGAAAGCAGCGTTGCAAAAGGTATTCTTGCGGATAAATACGGCTGGTATAAATTCCCTGAAGATATAGTAGCAAGCGAAACGTACATTGAAAAGAACGATTCAGGAACATATCTGCGCATACAGTATAATTGTCATGAAAGAGGCCCGATTTTCGGAGATGGAACGGGTACCTTTGAACGGCAGACATATACGGTGGACGACGGCGGAACCGGGAGAATTTCGGAAGAATTAAGTGTTCTTGACAGGACGAGCACGATACAGACGATCTATTATGATATAAGCGATATTGATTTAGCCGATACAATCACGCTATATATCTCTTATTATAATTGGGGCGCGGAACTTGAAGATGGCGAAAGCCGAGAACAGTGTTCGGTCGGATATACAGTAGAGTTTAATATTACACGGTTTATCGGTTTTTCACAGTCATTCGTAAATCCCGAAGGGAAATTGGATGACGGAATATATCTTGTCCCCACACATTACACAGGGCTTGATAAGAGTGGGGCAATGCTTGATAGTTTTCATCCGGTTTATGCTTATATTGTAGCCGAGAACGGTCAATATACGCTTGTAAAACAGTTGTCCGCTTATAATTCGGATATACTCGGCAGCCTTGAAGGCGACGATTATTTCAATCGCACTACGGGCTATGCGCGCGATTTTACCTATTTCCTTACTGACGCGGACAATGTTCTGACTGCAGAACAGTCGGAAGATACGACTTTGTTTGTTCCTGCACTTCTTGATGCAAAAGAGTACGGTACGCTTTCGTATGAGTTCCATGCTGACACAGGGAAGTATTACTATACTTTCGACCTCGGCGATACGCTCGATCAGGATATAATTCTGTTCGGCGGTAGTACGGGCGCTATGGAGCAGATGTTCAATTTCCCGTTCAGCTACCGCAGATTGTGTATCAACTATGACAGCATGGTTCGCGTAACAGATTGGGATTATACTCCAGTGGAAGGCGACAGCTATACTTACCGAAGCGAAGCGCCGTATTACGCGGGGTATATATCAAACGATTTTGCGGACGACAATACGATATATAATTTACTGCAAAATTATTCTTACGCGGTAAGAATGGTGAATATGTTCTTTGCCTCGACAGACGGCGGAGAAACAGGGGATAAGAACTTTGATACGAAAATGACGGTAGCGCCCACAGCGCAGACGGTTGCTGCGGGGAATATTTCCGATTCGCGTTATAAGATAGCATATTTCGATTTAACTTATCAGGCATTCGGTTACGATGTTCTGAATGACGGAGAACTGTATTCGGGCGCGATTTCTTATCTCTCGCTTGGTGTTTTTGGTATGACAAATTCGGATGTCGAAGTGGTCGATATAGGAAAAACTTTGGCAGTCGGAACTTCGGTGGATCTTTTGGATTTATATACGGAAAAAGTTTATCCAACCGTTGCCGAAAGCAATTTGAGTTGGAAAGCGTATCGTCTTAGTAGTAATGGAAACGTACAGTTTTCTTCCCCGATTTCGCTTTCTCGTAATTTTATTTTTAGCGAGGGAGTCGCAATTTTATTTTCAGCTAAATACGATGACGGAACACGTACTTGTCTTGTGACGTTGATGCCGGAGGAAGAACCGGAATTTGAAATTCAGGATAAAAAATGGACATACGACGGAGAAGGAGACGTTTGGGTTACTTCGGAACGTTACAAAGTAGGCTATTATGCCGATGTTCCAGAGATTACTTATGAATGGTTGGGAAAATCATATTCGACATATTCGCTTATAAAGTATGACGATGACGAGCACGCTCCCCGGACAAATTACTTACAGGTGGCAGCATGGGATTACAGTAACGGAGTTTATCAACGTATAGATACTGATTTTACTGACGGATACGAATTAACAAATGTGCTTGAAATGACATCAGCTAAAATCAGATTAACTTTCCGGTTGGTAAATCGTTTTGGAGAATATGAAACGATTATTCTCGAATATCGGGGAGAATCTGTCGGAGATTATACTCTGATGGAGAACGGGGAAGCGGTGCAATCCGGAGACCTTACCTATACGGGCGATGAACGCGATCCGATAGAATATGAAGCCGTTATGTCTTATATTGTCGAGAATGAAAGCGATATTGATGATATTCCGCAGGTTTTTGAAATGCGCATTACCGACAGCGACGTAACATCTTATATCGACATCGGTTTCAGCTATGCGACAATTTATCTGCAAGACAGGTCGGAAACGATATACAATTTATCTGAACTGTGGAACGTACTTCAAAATGAGCCGTACGCCCTTGTTTATCTCACTTATACCAGCGATTATGGAGATACGGCGCAATGCAGAGTTCTTTATAATTTTACGATAGATGCGGAAAATATCGGCGATTATACTTTTGTTGACGGCGGGACGGACTTGTTTACGGGCGAAGTCATGGAATTCGAACGCCCTAAAATAGCAAGCAGCGAATATAAGCAATTTGCGCGCGGTTCTATGACGGTTTATAGACTTTCTGGAGACAATTACGTAATAGCGAATAAGGAATTTGTAACGGTCAACGAAAGCAGTTTTGGAACGGAAGTTACATTCCTGCAGGAAGGAACCTATTTGCTCGTATGGTTTTTCAGCTTCAAAACGGATTTTGACGGAAATCCTGTTTTTGATCATGTCACAGGCGAAGACGGCTTTACCGCATACGCAAGATTGGGACAAAAAATTGCCGTTCACGATGAGAACAGTGATATTACCGTTACTTATGTTACGGATATAGAACACCCGTTCGATAAATCACAGTTCAGCAGCGGCAGCATAACGGAGGACGGCGACTATCAGTATTATACCGTTACCGTAAGTATGGCGGACGTAAACAATACGCCAGATTATTATGACTTTATACTGGCGAATAACGACAGTCTCTACGGTTGGAGCACTTCTTGGGATATCTCGGACAGAATGTTTACGGCGGGCAGACCTATCGGTAAACTCGGCGTAGAATTGCACACGCTTACGCCCACGCTCTATGCGCTGTGGGATAAGGGAATTACAGTGACGGCCTACTACGATATGGACGGGCGGACAGATCAGTTGCTCGGAACTCAGACATATTACCGTCCTACTTACGGCGGAAGTTATACAATGTCTCTGTTTGATTTCCGAAAGTATTATACTTTTCCTGCCGGATATGAAATTGTCGGCTGGCGGGCAGATGCTCCAATCTTCTATGAGGGGTATGGTAGCAACGCGGTTTACAGCACCACGACCGATGCGGAATTCGATAGGGCTTGGGAGATTGAGGAAGGTTGCACTATTTGGCTCGTTGTTAAAAAGGTAATGAATATAAGCTATCAAGCGATAGATGAAGATGGAAAGATATCGGATGAAGATGGAAATCCGTATGGTTTCGCTTCGAATATAGATATGTCGAGAGATATATTAGAAGATAGTATCCTTTCGGAAACTATTCCTGAGGCAAAATTAAATCAGTTGGAGAATCCTATCTGTACCGATTCGACAAAAGAGTTCAAATACTGGGCTGTTATGGTGGACGGTGAACTTACAGAGTTTGATATTTATTCGGATGAATTAAAAGCCGAATATATATCGAGCGGTAACACGATAGTTCTCTACGCAGTATTCGGAGATAAGGAGGCAGCCGTATGAGTATAAAGAAAGTCGGCGCGGCACTTCTTTCCGTGATCGTAATGAGCTTCGTCTGTATCGTTGCTTTATTTGGTGGCGTACAGACCGCTCATGCGGAAAGCCCTGTAACGGGTACGAACGGCAAATACAACGTATCCTATACGATCGGCGGGCAGTCGGGAATCGGCGCGGATATGATCGCGCGATATATGGATGGTACCGTTGTGGTGGAGAAGATCGGGGACAATTATTATGCTTCTGTCACGCAGCTTTCCTCGTCTATGGAAAACCTTTCGCTCAACCTTTCGGACGGCATGCAGGTCGGGTATCGCATCACGGAAGATAACGGCAGCAGAAAGACATACAGTTATACTCTGTCGGAAGAAAATCTATCCAAATCCCTGCCGTTTTCGGTGTTTGTAGCTCCGCGCGGCGAAACGTTTACGTTCACCATTACGCTTGATCTTGCAAATGCGACGAGAGTGGGCGACGTGGAAGATACGACGACGGACAGACCGGGCGAGTTCGTTCCCGTGCTCTCCACAAGTGCGGGCGACGAGTACGAAGCGGCGCAGGGTTCGGTGTTCACCGTTCCCGCAGCGACCGCCTCGCTCGGCGACGAGAATTGTGAAGTTGTCGTATCGGCATATTACGTCCGCAACGGCGAGCGAACGGAAGTAGAGGTGACGAACAATCAATTTGCTCTCGAAAACGCGGGCGAGTATCATTTCGTATACCGCGCGGAAAGCGCGCAGTATAAGTCCTTGCTCGGCAACAACACGTTTACGGAAAAGGACGTGACGGTGACTTCCGTCGTGGGCGGAGGAACGCTTGCGAAATTCGAGGACGCGAACGGAGTATTGGGCGAAAACGTATCCATACAGGCGGGCAGAGTTACGGAAGGCAGCACGCTTTATGATACCGCCGCGGATAAAATGGCGGAGATAGCGGACAACTTCGAGGTGTTCGGTGTGAGCCTTATAAATGCGGACGGGAGCGAAGCCGTTCCTTCGAACGACTACACGCTGTACCTGAAAGCGAAGTCCACG
>OBKR01001877.1_pt1 | contig 16661 bp, 22 predicted proteins | sample 1518991 | NCBI WGS metagenome assembly OBKR01 (sample SAMEA2452117, study PRJEB22498) | human gut metagenome | biome: human feces; feature: human gut; material: feces | place: Australia | collected 2012
GCTATACGATTCCCGCTATTAGGGCTCGTTAGGGACTTGCACCCATTAGAATAAGCTCATGCCGAGCATACAAGACTGAGAGCGAGCATCGCCACACGCTCCACCCCCGCGTCAAACTGCGACAAGAAGAACGGGACCATGGCAATGACCACCACCCACAGTTTCCCCATCGCCACACCACGGAGCCTTTGCAGCAGATAAAGACTGACCATGGGCGCCACAACACAAGCCAAGGCGCAAGCACGATCGTAGAGGGCCAGCCCGAAATACAAGGCAAAGAGCGCCACCAACAGCAGGGCGCAGTAGGTCTTGGCCCGTCGGTCCGTCCAAAGCAACAGTCCCATCGCTTCCTTCCACGTCAAGTTGTCCACCATACCGCCCTTGCGCATCGCATTGACGGCATAGGCAACGACAGGAAACAGTCCCAGCCATACTTTCAGCACCCACGGGAACACTTCCTCCCTTGGCTTGTCCGTCTCCATGCCCATCATAGCATACGCCTTCGAGGTAAGAATCCACATATGCACATCAGCATCCATCAACCATTTGAGTGCCATCAGCGCAAGAGCAACCAGCCCCGAGGCCCAAGCCTTTTTCTCACCCTTGTAAAGGGCGAACGAGCACACGATGCGAAACAGTACCATCAATGCCACTAGATTGACAGGGAAGTACGGGAACCAGCCATAGCCGACTACCACCACGCCTATTGCCCACAAGAAGCAGATAGTCCAATCCAAACCATAAAACGCCTTCTTCATACTACTGTTAATTCCTTTTTTCATCATAATGATTTCCTTTGTTTTGATTTATAGATTTACTTTGTCATCTTATTGATTTATTGATTCACTTTGTCACCTTGACGATTCATTTTCACCTTGATGATTCATTTTCATCTTGACGATTCCTTTGCCAACGTGACGATTTCTTTGCCAACGTGTTGATTCTTTTGCTATCGTAATAATTCTTTTTGCTTCAACTCAAGTCTATTCCCTCGCTACTCCACTTCCATCAGAATAGCCGTATAATTATCATCGCCATACTTCCAGCAGCTAAGGTCGAAACCATGCAGTATCTCCTCCAGCGACTTCGCCTCCATCATCCTTGCCTCCAAGTCCTCGGGCTCCATACTTTTGTGGACCCCATCAGAGCAAAGCAAAATCCGGTCGCCCGAACAAACAGGAAACTGCACCACGTCGGCAATCGCCTCCTCCGGATGACCGCTGAAGAAACTGCGCACCACGATCTCGTACCCAAAACTCAATCTCACGTGGTCCTGCGTCTGATACACCACTCCCTGGCCTGGCCGCTGCAGATAGCACCTGCTGTCTCCCACATGAGCTATGGTCACAATGTCCCCCTCGATACTTGCCATCACCATCGTCGTTCCCATCTCCGCCAGTCCTACCTCTCTCGCCTTCTGTTCGATAGCACGAGTCGCCTCCTGGCAAGCCTCCACGACCTTAGCCTCGCTATCCCTTTCCTCCGCATGCTGCTCCCAGTATGCCGATACAGCATGAGCCACCGTCTCGCTCGCCACCTCCCCGCAAGCGTGACCACCCATCCCATCACACACGATACCCCAAAAGCGCCCCCTCTCCTGCTGGTCCATGACCACGAAGAAGTCCTCATTGTTAGAGCGCCTTCCCTCCTTACTGATTGTCGCATACCTGATCTTCATTGCTTGTCCTTTCTTTATATCCATATAGTTATTTCAACATCACTCGAAGCTATCACACTCCTTTATGACAAAGAGGGGATAAAAGTAACCCATCTATCACAAAAAAACTTGCAAAAAAGATCAGGTATGGTCCTTTTATCCAAATATGAAGACATTGACACTACGTTTATTCTCCAGGCTATCATTTTTACTGATACCCCATTTGATCGCCACATCCTCACTAGCTATCTGGTTCATCCCGTCACAGAGCCCGAACAATTCCTCCATCATGATCTCCTCCCCTTCTTTATAGAAGATGGAAACTATGATGCTCGAAGGCTGACTTATACCCTGCTTCCTGGCCTCACTCATAGCCTTATCCACAAGTTGGCTAACCGGTGCATCACCCTCATTCTTTACAGCTATCAACGGTCGATGCTCTTCTGCAAAAGACCGAAAATCGTTCCAATCAAGATTTATTATTCCTTCTTGCAATACCACCTCGTAGATATACATTTTAGTGATTTGCCACTCTTTTTTTATAATTTGCACCATATTTCTACACTTCTATTCCATTAATATATTTTCTTTTTCCGATACTCTTTCTTTGCATAGACGCAACACCTCTTTCTTAAACTTTTCTGTCGTGACCAATTGTTGGAGTTCTTCTATGGTTTTACACGCAATTACAAAAATAGTATTTTCTTTCACCTCTCCATCTAATTCTTCAAATATAATGTTTACTGCTAGAGAGTATAAAGGCGGAGTAATATCCATCCTCATAATTAAAACGCCCATTTTTCTGATCCTCACTCTATTCTCTTCCACTTTCCTTGAGGCCTGCACCATCCTATCAAATGGAAGAATCTTTTCCAACTCCTTCAAGAATGCCGCATCTTGTAGCTCCTTTCTGACAAACTCCGTATAGCTTTCTACTATCCTTCGCAGATGCCTAGAAAAGTTGTCATCACTTTTTACTTTCATTTTATCCATAATAATAATATTTTAAATCATAGAGAAGCAAAAGATTGACGCTCTACCAATTTAGAGCGCCAATCTTATCCTTTCGTCTATTTATTTTTTTTATTATTCTCAGCCCACCAGTTTTTGATGGCCTTTCTAAAATGAGCATTGAGTCTGGAATACCTGGTGTCAACCCAGGACCGTTTCCTGCCGATGCGCTCGGCAACCTCTACAGGAGCTGTGTTCTCGATGAAGCGCAGGGTCCATACCAAACGATCCTCATCAGACCACTTCAACTTGCCGATTATCGTCTGGAGAAACTCTATAACCTTGGCTTGCTGCTCCTCCTTGTCCAACTCTACGCCCAGAATATCCGATAGCGGGGTCGCGCTAAACTTACTCTCCTGCCACGCACAAAAATCCATGGCAAACTCTTCAGACACCTCGAAGTGGCGAGGAGACTTGTCGCGCAGCACCAGTTCCTCATAGCCACAATCGCTACGGATAAGTCGGTCCCGCAAGTCGGCCTCGGCCTTCTTCTGAAGGGTGCGCAGCGCTTTCTTATCCATACCAAAGGCCTTTGCTATCTCTGCTTCGCTCTGGCGAACAACCAGCGTGGCATGGAGCACCTCTCGATATGGTCCCTGGGGCATCATATCGCTCAGGATATAGTCCCACAACTCGGGATCCACTGACATACCGAGCAAGCGCGTATTGCCCACCGTGCGTTCGCGGCAGGGAGGCACCAAGCCCATCATCTCGAGATATCGACGCAATTCGTGGCGTGCCACCTCAGCAAGCCAAGCAAAGAAGCTACTCTTCCTCGAATATTTATCGAGCACGCTCCAAGTGCCTTCATTCCACAAAAACGTATAAAGGAGGGTACCAAACTCCTTGACCGTCACTTCGACTCCATAGGTCCGCTTGATCTGTGAAAGGATCTTTGAGCGGAAGCGACTAATATTACATCCTTTCGGATCGGTGTCATAGAAGAAATCCTCCGTAAACGATGCGTCGCCAGACTTCAAGCGACGGATTATTTCATCAGATTCTTCAGTATTGGCCTCCAACCACAGCATTTCACGGGTCACAGACTCCAAATGGCGGCGAAGCTCCTTCTCCGTAGAGAAATTCATCGCCTCGCCCTTTACACGGTCCCAAATCTTCTGGACCAACTCGTCGTTAGAGGCAGAGATTTTCTTCTTCTTGCCTCCTTCAATCTCGAAACGAACAACCTCTACGAATTCGAGGATCATCGCTTTTTTGGTCAAAACAACTGCCTTCATATCGATCAAATCTAAATATTTCACATACGAAAAACCTACCTTTACATCGGAATTTCCTTTGCAAAGGTAGGCATTTTCGAAGAGCTGGAGGAACATGGTTATGTAAACAACCCAGCAATCATTTTTCTACTGATAGACAACAAGTTACGACGTCTTGTTAAGCTATTTTAACTTCAAATCAGAGCCATGATTTCATCTGGTATAATGATGTGTTCTGGCAATACAGCAAGATGAGCAGTAGCGTCTTGCAACAAGAAGGGCTCCGCGGGCTCCTGCATCCGCTCACAGGTGACTCCCACATTTTCACGAATGGTTTGCAGCACGTTGTGCAGCCCCTTCTGCTGTGCCTCATTTTTGGCATTATAGTTCTTCAGCATATCCGTGAATATCGTCTCCCCTTCCCTGCCGTATGTCATTTTATACAATTTATCAAAGAGCGATTTGTATTGCGCGATATTCAGCGTGTCAACTTTCTCGCCATTCTTTTTACGGTCCATGAGGTAGAGGAGGTAGAGGACGAAACCTGCGCTGCGTCTGAAATGCACGTGCAACCTATCATCGCCTTTGCAAAGATAGAGACGATAATATCCATTCGTCCTATATATTTTGTCGATTTCATTCGACCAGCGTATCTCCAAATCCATGGTTGACACCTCTGCCAACCGCTTGGGATTGACAAAATTGGTTATTTTTTCTTGCAACTTTGGAGATTGCTTCTGAAAGAACATCCTCAATGTAGCCGGATCTATACACTTGATGATAAATTCTATTTCCGCCTCTACCTTCGGGTCATGCTTCCTATGGCTTTTCTTCAGATTCTCAAACAGCCGGTCGTACAGCTCCATTCGTTGCTGATGGGTGACGACACCCTCCATCTCCATTTGCTTCTTGAGCGAGGAAGTGGAAGATGCCATTCCAAAACCCAGGGGCTTCGACTGCTCCGATAAGACAGCACAGTAGTTGGCCTCGAAACGCCGTGTTCTGACAAATATCTTCGCCAGCTTTGCAAACTCCTCCGGATTTTCGTCAACAAACGAACGAAGCAAGTCCCTCATATCAAACTTGGTCACCCGCTCTGCCACATACGTCATCAGAGAGATGTTTTCAATCAATTGACATTCTTCAGTACGGGCGACGACAAAGCGTTTCTTTCCCTCAGAGTTATAGGAAGCAAGCTGCATCAAGAAGTTGTCACCATGCTGCTCCACCCGCTCCTTGAGCAGGGGATGATTTTCCAGTTCCACCTCTTGGACCACTTCCAGTTCATAATGATTGTAGTAAGTCCCTTCAGGGCTTCTCCGCTTAAACTCTTCCATGTACTCCACGGCCTTCTTTGCCATCTCCGATTTCGGATCAGCTATCAGGTAGATACAGTTGTCCACCAACTGTCCTACACCACAACCTTCTTCTATCATTTTGCCGATAATCGGTCTATCCAGCGGTTCATTATCTATGACTCTCATTTTTCTTATTCTTTGATTTTTTACACCTCTCGACTGCCTGCTTGAGCAGATTGGTATCAGGCAGTTCTTCTACAACATAGGGTCTTGCTTGCTGGGGTGGCGCTTTCAATTCGTCGATCAGCAGAAACCAATCCTCATCCAACTTCTCTTGATGCATGAAGAAAAACGACGGCATGATCTGCATCACCACGCTCAGTATCTCTTCCCCACTCGCCTGCTGCCGCTCCCAATAATGGCGTCCATACTCAACAATCTCCTTCCTCAAACAACCATCGGGATGGGTGAGACTATATTTTTGCCGGGACAATGCGTACTTGTATTTTCCTGTTGCCAGCAGATGACTTTCAGCATAAAGCCCAGCCGTCAAGTCTGCCGCCAACTCTTGCATCCACCGTTCACAACGAAACAGCACAAACTGATGTGGCCAAAGCAACTGATGCGCCATCTCATGAACGAAGCACAGCGTGAAAGCATCCCTATTATTGATGCCCGCCTCCTTCAGCATTTCGATGTTGTACGACATCTCACATTGTTCAGCCTGTTCCCCGACCAGCACCTCGGCAAAAGTCTCACACTTGGTGCTGATCTCCGGCTCTGGTAGATGAAAGAAGCTCGCCACGTCCGCTATCACGCAGCGAACATCTTCCTCAGTGACATTCTCCGTATCAAAGAAGATCGCATTAAACACATTCGCCTCATGCCGACGCATGTATTTCATCAACTGTTGGAGATCGTCTGCAGCCATACCGTTTGTTGCCTGAAATCAAAAATACCAACTTTGCATTTTCTGTATCTCGTCAAGATTCTCCTGCCTATAATCCATGAACTCATTGATCAAATTCTGAATAGTTAGCGGCACTCCGTTGCGGAGCATATCAGCAACCACATATCTACCATGCCGGATAAACAAGGCCCTCAAGGTCCCATCGGGATAACTCTGGCTGCCATCGGGATTCTGAAGAGGTCGCAAGCCGACTTGACAGCGTCATACACATCCTCATTGCTCAATCTAAAACGATCGAAGCGCTTTTGACATTGCTTCAAATAGCCATCCATCATCGGACGCTCATAGCGGTGAAAAGCGGGAGAGCCAAAACTGTTCGCCATAATGTTCATTGATTTAATCACATGCAGAGAAAGGCCAAGCATCCTTGGTTGTGTCAAATTTAGCAAACCCTAAATAGACAATAAAAAACATGCCTATTTCATTTGCCTCATAAATAGAAAAGGATTGGACATAACTTGGATTATAATGCTCCAAAATGACCTTAAACTACTAACAGTATGACCCACTATTTTATCCCAGTAGATATAAACGAAATAACACAGGAGTTCACACAGCACAAGCAACAGATACAACACACACAATAGGACTATACCCATAATAGCTATCCAAAACAACCATCCCTCTTTGGGCATACTATGGAATACACACCAAATAATACTAGAAAAAATGGCTGAAATAAATAGCCATATCGAGAAGAACAAAAATTTAACTTTCAACATTGTCACGAATGTTAGTAAGCGTCCTAAAATGTCACAACGCCTTTATTTGCGGGCTTTTTACAAAGCCCGTAAACTTCATTTTTTATTTCACTAAAAAAACTTCGCAGTAATGAGGCTTTGTCCCATTTTTCATAGGTCATATACTTTTATGTGAATAATAGGACAACCTATTTCAGTATAAGACATAGTAACTTTTCCTTATATATATCAAGAATAATATACATTCAACATTTTCAACTACCAACAAACCAATCAATGAGTTTTATTGCTCCTTTCGCAATTTCTGCACCAGCACCTTTAAGCACTCCATCCAAAAATGGATTTTTTCGTCCTGTGCCACCAGAGCCGCCTCCAACTTGGACATAAAGATTTGCTAATCCATTGTATTCTGACACTAAGTCATTGTATTCTGATATCAGTCCTTTGTATTTAGAGGCAAGGATATTATTATTATCTACAGCATTATTTAATAATGAGATTAATATAGACTTGTTTAAGGTATGTACGATGCCTGCTAACAAACTACTTACCCCTATCAATACAAGTAAGTATGAAACAATACTACACGGCGCAACCAATAAATAAATTATAGTCACAGTGGATATACCAACAAACACATTGGTTGCATCCCTAATAGAGGACAACAAAGAAAATAATATGCAACATAAAATAAGAAGTTTATTTCTTTCTACTTGTAGAGCTTCGCTATTTACACTCAAAGCATAAACAAATATTATCACTGGTATCAATAACCCTACTAATTCTATTGGCGGAACGGGGTCAGATTCCATTCTGTCTGCTATAACAAAGAAAATGACAGCAACATGCAAAATCATCAGTAAAACATATACACCCCAACAATGCCAAGTGTTCATAATGAAACAATCCTCACAAAAGAAAATGTATTGAGTAAGTCCTATAAAAACTAACGACCATGTTCTACTATTAAATCCACTAGAAATCAAATAGACTAAAAAGCAACAAGCCAAATATGTCCAATCCGGAAGCTCTTGAGTTACTGTGAAGAAAAAGATTCCACTATAAACTAAGAATCCAAGGAAAGAAGATACAATCAGCATTCCTTTTTCATCCTGTTTATCTTCTGCATTTAACGCAGCCACGAGGCTTGCTATATTGACTAAAGTTAATAAAGACACAACAACAGCTAAAGTCCAAAGCCAAAAACCATATTGTGATATTTCCCCATTAATAAAGAATGTATACACGACAGCAATGGTCATCACCACAACTGATATAAATTTTACAACGTACTTCATTTTATATAACAAAAAAACTACTGTTTATTAAAAATATTTACAAGATTGGTTACACACGTTTATCCCCAAGGATCATAATCTACGATGCATATCAAAGTTTCTCCATTTGCTGAAGCCTGTATTGCAATTCGCATAGCTGTCTTTCATATTGCAATTTTAGATTCACTTGCGACATATACACTCTTCTGGATGAAATGTCTGTGCCTCGGAGTTTCATCATTCGCTCGTCCCAATCGGCTCGCTCTATTTTTGCTTGCAGTTCTTGAATACTCTGACGCAACGCTGCAATCTTTCTTTGTTTGGCAGCCTCTTGGTTGGAAGAAACATTAGACGATGCATTGTAGCCATATCCGCCCATTACGTTCGGTTGGAAGTTTACACTTGTAGTTGCGACATTTCGGAATGGTACATAACAAGCCTGACAGACACCTGTACCGCGGCAAACATTACATGACGATACTTCATGCGTATAGTTATTAGTGACAAGACCTGTACCATTGCATTGCTTGCACTTGTGTGTACCATGGCAGTCACGACATTCGCCTGGAGCAGGCACTTTGATGTTCATTGTCCATTTGTTGTGTTTGTCCATCTGTCTATTCTTGTCAAGGATAGCGAAAGTATCGCCTTGACACCAATCCCAACCAACTGTATCCATATCAAAGCGTAATGACTTCTTTGCGCCTAATGTCAATTGAGTAAATACCATTGGCTGTAGTTGTCCAGTTCCATCAATGATTGCTGCATCGAATGTTTCGCTTTGGAAAATATTGGTACACGTCAACGTAAACGATATTGCCTTGCATCCGCCTTGACGCATACTTTGAAACCAGTTGAATTGTCCTTTGAAACTACTCATAGTCGTATCAGTTTAAAATGGATGTAATCCTGTTGGAGGTCCACCGAAACGAGGTGCCCTTCTTGGAATGTCACATGTTTGACAAATGCCTGTGCCCCCGCATTTAGGACATTGTACTTGTTCCCAAAGATGACGAGTACCAGAAGGATTGACGAATCCCATTCCACGGCAATTATGACACTTGTGTGTACCATGGCATTCTGGACATTCTCCTGGTCCGTACTCTTTCAGTTGTAACGTCCATTTCTGAATAATCTTATTGTCTGCACCTAAGATGGCTGCATAGTCACCTTGACACCAGTTCCAGTCAATGCTGTCAAAGTTAAAGACATAAGTCTGCCCAGATTTGAATTTCAAACTGCGATAATACCAAGGTTGCGATCCGTCTGACGGGAATATGCCGACATCCACCGTCTCGCCAAACAAGATGTTAGTACATTTGAGTGAAAAACTAATAAGAATGCTGCCATGAAGTCTATTGGACGCATAGCGCAAAAATGTTCCTTTGAAACTCATAATCATACGTCGTCTATGGTTATTAACATCAATTCTTCTTTTGATGGATTTTTCTTATTGGAAGCCAATCGATTCGCTTGTCTCATTATTATATTCTCGAACATATTGCGGATATATCTGGCATTGCCAAACTTGCTGTCTTTGTTGACAAGTTGCTCTTGTATCATACCGCCTACAGCATTAAAAGCATCTCTTGTAATCTTGAAATCATTCTTGCTGAGATTGAAGATAAAGATACGAAGTAATTCCTCATAGCTATAGTCGTCAAAATGAATATATCTGTTGAAGCGTGATTGTAAGCCAGGGTTGGAATCGATGAAATGCTGTATCTCATTGCTATAGCCAGCAAGAATCACAATCAGCCTATTCCTGTCATCTTCCATTCTTTTCAAGAGTGTATTGATAGCTTCTTGTCCGAAATCTCCCTGTCCACCTTCTGCCAAAGTATAGGCTTCATCAATGAAGAGAACTCCATCCAAAGCTTCGTCAATTTTCGCATTCGTCTTTGTTGCAGTCTGTCCAACATACTCAGCAACAAGATCTGAACGTTGAACTTCCACAAGATGTCCTTTCTTTAGAATACCCAAGTTCTTATAGATACCAGCTACAATTCTTGCCACTGTTGTTTTTCCAGTGCCAGGATTGCCAGAGAAAACACAATGATATGATACGTTGTTGGATTTTAGTCCCTGACGTCTGCGTTGTTCTTGCACAAGAACGAAATTGCGCAAGGATGCTACTTCTTCTTTTACACGTGAAAGACCTATCATTTCATTCAATTCCCTCATGTGGTCTTCTTTATGACTTTGTGTGGCAGAATGCTTATTTACATTACTTCCATCAACTAGCCCTCTTGATAAAAAGAAATCTCTATTTGGTCTTTTAAAGACATCAAAAGAGCTTGATGGATTATTACAAAGCGAAGACTTTCTTGATTGATAATCTGTCAAGATCTCTTTTGCCAATAAACATCCTAATTGGTTTGCCCTTGTGAGATATTCCATCGCTCTTGCTTTGTCTTGAACAAATGCTACACCTATATATTGAATCTCTGCAAGAAAAACCATAGCATATATACTATTCTGTTGAATGCAAAGTTCTAATTGTTCAACAGCGTTTGTTGACAAAAGAAAATTTCTAGATATACTAGTGTCTTCACCTGTCACATGAATTATATATTGTAAAAGATCTTTTGCATATAGTACATTGGCATTAGCAGCCTTACGCAGCCAAGCCAATCCTTGCTGTGTATCTTGCTTTACACATCGTCCTTCATATACAATGACACCGATGTATGCCATAGCCATAGCATCATTGGCGTTTGCGAAAGACCATAATTGATTGAGAGATTCTTGAGTCATAAAAATTCTATACTTTAATTTCTTCCCGTCTTTGAAAAATACCAAGACGAAAAAAGTGCCGAACGTTTACCTTATAGGTTGAAAAAGGATGTTCGGCACTATGATTCAAGTTTGATGATATTGATTATTTTCTATTGAGCAAATATGCGATGGCTTCAACCACATATGACAATCCTTTCTGCACCCATTCTCCTATAGTAGTCAAAAGAGTATCAAAGAACTTTGCAACTTTAGCAAAGATATCAGGTAAAACTTCGCTTAGCCATTTGCGTGCACCATCTAGAACTTCTTTAATCATGTCTGGATCGTTAGGGTCCACATCTGCTCCCTTTTCGTCTATGACTTTGTCTGACTCCATATCCAAACTAACAGCAGTCCAAATTTGCTCATCACTCCATTCTGGATGCTTTGCTTTGTAATAATCGTACTTAGGGTTATTCATGTTTTTAATTTTATTTGTTTATGATAATGATTTTGTTCACTTTTGGATGATATATCGCTAAATTGGTAATCCAAATTCTGCAATAAAACGCATGACGTAGTCCAAGCCTTTGCGTATCCAATCTCCAATATGATTTAACAAGTTTCTAAAAAGTTGTTCAACCTTTGCGAAAACTAAAGGGAGAACTTCCTCCAACCAAGCCTCAGCGCCCTTGATGATTTGCTCTACAAGGTCTGGATCATTTGGATCAATATCTGTTCCTGCTTGTTCTATCACAACATCAGATTGCATATATAAGCTAACAGCTGTCCAAATCTGTTCTTCTGACCAATCTGGATGTTCTGATTTGATTCTGTTGTATATAGAATTTTCCATTTTTGTTTTTTATTTAGGATTAGCTAAAAATCCAATCAAAAAAGTCACCGATTTTATTGCCTATCCATCTGATACCATTACCAATTGCTCTTCCTAATTCAGAAATAGCATCATCCAAAGCAGACAGAACAGCCAAACTAATTCCCCCAATTGCCTTCAGCCATTCAGAGGCCTCTTCAAGCATGTCTTTAAGAATACCAGGATCAGGATTTCCATTATCGTCAATGATATCCGTATTTCCTTTGTCAACTTGTTTATTTATAATAATCTCCATTTTGGCTTTAAATAAGTGCTGACTATGAGAATGATCAGGATGTTTTTGTACATCTCTGTCGTAAGCTTCTTTCCCATCATGGTTAAGCTTATTGTAATCTTGTCTTTCTTTTTCTGTCATAAAACCATTATCCTAAACGTTTGTCGCTCCATTTGCCAATTCTTTCAAGACCTACTGTCGAAGTCCAAATCCACCCTCGTTTACCAGCTTTTGTGATAGCCTTCAAGAAATCACCTAAATTATAGTTGAATACAGCAGAATAAAAGACTACTTGTTCTGGCTGGATAGAATCTGCGCAACCTACAATTTGCTCATCGATCAATTTTTCAACTAAATTATTTAGCTTGATTTTTATCGCTTTCTTCAACTTCTCTGTAGGGACGTTATTGATGATGTCCCATCTAAGAGCTGGATCATTAGGGTTCTCTGTCTCTCCGATTGTGTCAATTTTGTTGAAAGCAAGGATAAGATTATCTCGCAAGCTATTTGTATTGCATATAGGAAGAACGATTTCTTTTAGGATTCTACAATCCTCACCTAAGTCTCTTGAATGTGCGTTTATAATATAAACGATGACATCACATCCGGGAAGAATTTTCTTATACATTTCTTCATACTCGAGATCTTTATCAACGTCATTATTCAATCCAGGCATATCATATATGGAAAGATTGAAACCGTCACGCATAGGAAAAACTTTCTCTACAATCTCTGTTGTTCCTTCCGCAACATCAGAGACGTAATTGTTTAGACCAAAAACAGCATTCAGTGTTGTTGATTTACCTACACCAGATTGACCAATAACAGCAACCCTAAATGGTCTTTCCTTGATTTCTTTGTCTAGGGCACTTGTGATTTTACCCCATTCATCAGAAGAAACTTTGCCGCCAAGTATGGCATGCAGAAGCTTTTCAATCATGAATTTTTCTTTGTTTTTTGATTCCATTTTATTGTTTATTATTAATTTTTAGTTTAACTTCTAAAAAGATTTGTCTATGTATTTACCAATTCGTTCAAGACCTATGACAGATGTCCAAGAGTCTTAGTTATAGCTCTCAAGAAATCGCCTAAATTATAGTTGAACACAGCAGAGTAAAAGACCACTTGTTCTGGCTTAATAGAATCAGCACAGCCAACAATCTGTTCATCAATAAATTTTTCAAGTAAATTATATAGTTTGACTTTTATTGCTTTCTTCAACTTTTCTGTAGGACAATTGTTAATGATATCCCATCTAAGTTCTGGATCATACGGATTTTCCGTCTCTCCAATAATGTCTATTTTGTTAAAAGCAAGGATAAGATTATCACGCAAATTATTTGTGTTGCATATAGGAAGAATTATCTCTTTCAATATTCTACAATCTTCATGCAAGTCTTTGGAATGTGCGTCTATGACATATGCAATGACATCACATTCAGGAAGAATCTTTTTGCATATTTCTTCATATTCAAAATCCTTATCAATGTCATTGTTTAATCTATCATATACAGAAAGATTGAAACCATTACGCATAGGGAAAACTTTCTCTACTATCTCTGTTGTTCCGTCAGCAAAACCACAGACATAATTATCTATGCCGAAAACAACATTTACAGTAGTGGATTTACCCACACCAGATTGACCGAGAACCACCACTCTGAAAGGATTTTCATTGTTTTTTTGTAGATTTCTTGCAATCCATTCTTTAAATGAAATATTGGTGGGTAAAATAGTTTGACAAGAAACACTTGTTATAAATTTGTCTTTTTCCCCCATATTCTATACCTAATTCTTTTATGAAGTCTGTTTGCTATAGATTAATTTTTGATTTCAACACATCAATACCGTATCCTCGCATAGCACATACTGGTATGATTTCAAAAGGCAAAAATCTACCATCAAATCTTTCACGAATGATGTTCTCTCTGATTTGGATGTTTTCAAAACATTTTTCTGATGGAGAATTTGTCTGTTCATCCCAAGGAATATAAGTATTATCAGCCCCTGCTATTATACGAGAATCAATGTGGTTTAATGCAAAAATCATTTTCACGTTTTTCTTCGTATTGAGGAAAGGTTTCAATTTCATTAAAAGCCTTTGCACTGGAGCATCTGTTCTGTCAAAAGTAGTAACTATAACAATACAGTCAGCTACACTAACTGCATGTTCATAATATCTTTGATATTTGGAATCTGTAGAAAACTCACCTATACCAGGAGTGTCAATAACAGTTGTAGCCTCCTTACGTTTTGGGTGACTATCCATAACTGTAACTGTGTACATTTCCTTTGTACAAGATACTAATGGGTCTGTTGAAAATGTTGTTCCATATAGGGCGTTAATCAAACTGGTTTTACCATTACCAGTTCGTCCTAAGAAACAAACATTATATGTTCGTAATTTTTTCATAACTACATTTTTGTTACTACACCAACACTAACAACACGCTTTACCGCTTTGTCGTTATCATTATAAGTTGTAAGTACCCAACATGGTTGCTTCACATGATATTTATTACCTATAACAATATCAGTTCCATCTTCCAAGCGGTACATACCTTTATACGGCTGTATTGCAGTAAAAGAAGAACATTCCTCACATTTTATACCCCAAGTTTGCAGTATAGTTTCCCAAGCTTCACTTTTGCCCTGAATTTGCTTCCAATACTGAATAAGTTGCATGTTTTGAGTTGCAACAATAGATTCTTTCCATTCTTGTGTATTCATATTATCACGAAGGGTTGGCAACAAAGGTGCAAACATTGAAATGTTTTTAATGAAAGCATCCTTTGCTGGTGTGATTTTGTCAAGGTTCCCCTCCATGATTTGAGGAGTAGGAGTTGTTGCTACTACTTTACTTGAATTACCATGGATTTCTTGTTGCTTGACTTTTGGTGTGGCTGGTTTTATTGGTTCATCATCCTTTTTCTTGTTAGAAAGAAACTTGGCAATAATAACAACTCCAGCTGCAATTATTAAGCCACCAACCAATAATAAATTAGTATTGTCTTGCATAAAATAATAATTAGAAGTTTATAATGTAGTTTATCGATTAAAGAAACTTTTCAATGAGTCTAAGAAGTTATGCTCTGCTAATTTATAGAGTCCAGAATTCCGTATATGATGTTCATCTCTTACTTGATACAACAAAGTCTTTTCATAATTGTTGAAAGGTCTGTCCCTATAATAATAGTCTTCACATGCTTTTATCAATTCGTTTTTTGTTTATCGCTTAGCCTAACGGAACGGACAATATCAAAACCTACACCAAGCATAATATCTCTTCTGTTATCAAAAAGAGCAATAAATGCCAAAAATTGGTGATGCGTCCATTCTGGATGTTTTATATATGCTTTTTGATATTCACTTTGCATTTCGGGCGTAAGAGCTAAGTATTCTTTCCAATCGCTCTCTTTACCTTCAAACCTTTTTATGAAGGATTCACCATTAGTATTCGACTCCATAAATATCACAATATTAAGTTTATACTACCCATCACCGATCCCAGCAAAGCACCCAGCCATACAATGGCTTTGAGTTCTTTTTCCATGACCTGAAAGATGAGCTTTTCGGTCTCTTTTACGTCCATTTCGTTGATGCGTTCCCGAACGATCTTGCTTATGTCAATAGATTGAAGAATCTTTGGCAGATGTTCAGAAATGATACTTCTATATATGGACTCAATAGTGTTGACAGCTTGAGCCAACTGCTCTTCATGTCCTTCAAGCAATTTGCTTACAGGCTTATTCAAAAAGTTGTCAACTTCGCCACCAATCATATTTGATACAATTTCTTCGCCATTGTCTCGAAGCATCGTATTGATGTTCTTGGCAAGGAAGTGTTCGGCTGGTTCACGAAGCATACCTAAGAACCTGGCAACGATGTTGCCGCCAAATACCCCAGCTGCCATTCCACCTATGCCACCCAATGCGCCACCAATGCCGGAAAGCAACTCATGCGCTCCATCAATGGTTAGCTTTTGCGCTACATGGTCAATAGCTATGTGACCAACCTTCTCACCTACTGAAGAGTCTGCCAACTTCTCGTATGTTTGCTTCGTAATACTTTGGTTGACGTTGTCCGAGATATTGCGGATCTCTTCTTGGGAAAGGTAATGGCCAAGGAATTCTGCAAGAGTCTCGTTGTTCTTCTTCTGTACAGCGATGAATTCCTCTGCAGCCGATCGCACTTTGGCTATCATTTCTTCCGACAGGAGGTACTTTTCCAATACCTCTTTGTTCATCAGATTCTCACTGATAACACCTCCGATAGCCTCAGCTATACGCCCTTTCTCCTTCGGAATGATTCCTGGAGTAAAAGGTATGTGAACTCCAAACAGATATTTCGCCTTATGGGGACGAAATAGCATTCGTATGGCGATGTCGTTGGTGATGTAACCAATAACTCCGCCCAGCAAAGGTGCTATGATATATGACATTTCCATAATTGTTTATTTTAATAACAATAAGAGGACAAGCTTGGCTTTTCTATCACCACAGGAATGAAAAAATCATTTCGTTTTAGGTCTCTTATTTAGTTTTCATCTCTTTTCTGTCTCATTACCCCCCATCATGTGTCACCAAACTACAGTTTCACATCGTTCCAAGACTTTCAGAAAGTCGTTGGGTATATAGGCGGTGATAAATACCCCAGTTCGGGATAAGAAATAGTTCATAAAAAGTTGGTAGTCTCACAAATAT
>OBKR01001886.1_pt1 | contig 16588 bp, 21 predicted proteins | sample 1518991 | NCBI WGS metagenome assembly OBKR01 (sample SAMEA2452117, study PRJEB22498) | human gut metagenome | biome: human feces; feature: human gut; material: feces | place: Australia | collected 2012
TATACGGGATAGCACCCCCTGGCTTCCAGCATTAACCAGTGCCCCGGCTCTTCCAATTTTTCACAGTTGACGTAAGCGTGGCAATGTGATAAACTGGTATTGTAAGAAAGGGGTGAAAGTGTATGGACGAGGTTGTTCAGCTTATTTCAAACGTGGGCTTTCCTATTGCTTGTTGTCTTATCATGTTTTTCTATGTCAACAAATCTGCGGAATACCACAAGGAAGAGATTAGCAATCTGACGAAGGAATATAAGGCAGAGATTTCCGAGCTTTCTACTGCTATCAATAACAATACTTCTGTCATGCAGTCTCTTATCAACACGCTCACGATTAAATGACTGAGCAAGAACTGAGAACGTCAGTTTACAATTTCGCTCAATCGTGCATCGGCCTTAATGAATACGACGGCAGTTATAAGAAAATAATTGACGCCTATAATAGCTACCAAACAGATGTAGGCGGCCCGACTGTTACTTATGCTTCACCGTGGTGTGCAGTGTTCGTTTCATACGTCGGCATTGCTTTAGGCTTAACGGAGATTATTTTTCCGACAGCCTCTTGCCCTTACATGGTAACGCTATATCAGAACGTTAACCGATGGGAAGAAAACGACGCTTACGTTCCTCAGATGGGGGACATTATTCAATACGATTGGGACGACTCTGGTTCTGGTGATAATCAGGGGCAGCCAGACCACTGCGGTATAGTTGGCGTTGTAGACGGAAACACGTTTACAGTAATTGAAGGTAATAATGGCGATTCCGTTAAGCTAATGGAACGCACAGTAGACCAGAAGTCTATTCGCGGCTACTGTTTGCCCGATTACGCAAGTATGGCCTCTGAGGGATTAGAGTGGGTAGCTTACTACACTAACGAGCTTGGCAAAATGACGGCAGACGCAATGAGAAACAATGCCCGCATCATCTGGAATTATTTCGGAGCGTTAGGTTGGTCAGTCAATGCAGTTGCCGGTATGCTCGGGAATATGCAACACGAATCGCAGCTCAATCCGGCACAAACAGAATTCGGCTTTGCGCTTGGCAATCCGTTGGCAGGTTACGGCCTTGTTCAATGGACACCACGCACGAAGTTTAGCGATTGGGCGGGCGATGGATGGGACGACCCGGCGCTATGCGGTGACATGGAATTAAATCGCATCAAGTTTGAGTATGACACGAATTCCCAGTTTGGCGACAATCCATATTTTCCGTCTTACACATATACTTGGGAAACTTTCATTCATTCAACAGATTCCCCCGCCACTCTTGCTGACACATGGTTTGTCCAGTACGAACGCCCTAATGTTGCCTCGTGGAACGAAACTAGGGGAATTCGCATGACCTACGCCGACAAATGGTATACCTACCTAACAAATCTTCCAGCCCCACAGCCCGTTCCCAAAAAGTCAAAGTCAATGCCATTATGGATGATGATAAATCCATATGCTCGATTCTATTAAGGAGGAATTTTAATGTGCTAACCCGTGAACAGTTTCAGACGATTATCGGCAAGTATGCCACTGCCGACGATGAAGATACGCTCAAAGACGTTTCTGACCTTATGACTACGTTCGATGAAATGTCTAACCCGCAGTTGCAGCAGGAGCGCGACGAATACAAAGAAAAGTATGAGAACGTGGTGAAGGAATACAAAGACCGTTTTCTCACCCCGAATTCTTCGGCAGACCCCAAACTCCCGGAAGATGAACCCGATGAAGATGAATCTCCGGAAAAATATGACGACTTGTTTTCTTGAAAGGAGTAAATGCTTATGCCTGTTAAGCCTAAGATTAGGACGCTTACTACGTCCGCAGCGGACATTCTGAATGTTATCCGCAATAACGCTTCGGTCGATTATCGAAATTATGTCCCCAAAGCTGACGCAAACGATGTTGAATCCGTTCGCACGATTGGTGCAATTATCATGGATTACCCGGCGCTCCAGAACGAATTCCTGAACGCTCTGGTTAACCGCATCGGCCGCATTATGCTCACGTCGAAGATGTACTCTAACCCCATTGCGTTCTTCAAGAAAGGCGTTCTTGAATACGGCGAGTCCATTGAGGAAATCTTCGTCAACATTGCAAAGGTTCAGGAGTTCAACCCCGAGATTGCCGAGCAGGAAGTTTTCAAGCGTGTCGTGCCTGATGTGCGCGCTGCGTTCCACATCATGAACTATCAGAAGTTCTACAAGGCAACCGTTACGCAGGAGCAGCTTAAACAGGCGTTCCTGTCGTGGGATGGCGTGACTGATCTTATCGCCCGAATCGTCGATTCCATGTATACGGGCGCGAACTACGATGAGTTCCTTGTCATGAAGTACCTGCTTGCCCGTCACATTCTTGATGGCCGTGTGTACCCCGTCACTGTCCCGACCGTGACTGCCGAAAACGCGAAAGCGATTGTCACCACCGTTAAGGGCGTGTCCAATAAACTTACGTTTATGAACAGCGAGTACAATCCCGCGGCCGTTCGCACTTTCACCGAAAAGGGCGACCAGTACATGATTGTCAACTCTGTGTTCGACGCAACTATGGACGTGAATGTCCTTGCTTCTGCTTTTAACATGGACAAGGCTGAGTTCCTCGGCCACCGTGTGCTGATTGATGGTTTCGGCGACCTCGACATTGCCCGCCTTGGCGAAATCTTTGCGGGCGACCCGACGTATCATGAACCGTCTCAGGATGAGCTTACGGCTCTTAATGCAATCCCGGCAGTGATTGTTGACAAGGATTGGTTCATGGTTTTCGATATGCTTACGCAGTTTACTGAACAGTACAACGGTCAGGGTCTTTACTGGAACTATTTCTACCACGTGTGGAAAACGTTTTCGGTGTCACCGTTCGCTAACTCTGTCCTGTTTGTTCCGGGCACTCCGTCTGTCACTTCCGTCACTGTGTCCCCGACTACCGCGTCTGTTCCGAAGGGCGGTAGCGTTTCGCTTTCCGCTGTGGTTGCTACTGAATACTTCGCCCCGCAGACGGTTGTGTGGACGAGCAGCGCAGAGGACGTTAAAGTTTCGGCAGCCGGTGTTGTTACGGTTGATGCAGACGCAAAGTCCACTACCGCTACGATTACTGCGACCTCTGCGTTTGACAATAAGAAGAGTTCGAAGTGTACTGTTACAGTCGGATAATCAAGTTACAGACGAATGGCCACGGCGTTAAATAGTGGTCGGGCGGGTAGGTGGGAAATTTCTTAAAGGCAGGTGGTTTCATGTCGATGATTGTTCCGAATTCAGAGGTATTCATTCTAAAGAATGTCCCTCTTGAACCGTCATACGACCACACCATTTGGTTTGATAGCGCAGACCAGCAAGCTACGGCATTTACTACATATGCTCTTGCTTTCTATTTTGATAAAGTTTCATATCAGCGTTATCCTAGACCATACATTACTTTGGACAAAACTGTCGATGAACTACTCGGCTGCAATTACCTGATGTTCCGTAATACTGGTTACGGCGAAAAATGGTTTTATGCGTTCATTACGCAGGTTGAGTATATTAGCAATACGACTTCGCGCATTTATTATACTATTGATATCATGCAGACGTATTTGTTCGATGTTAATGTGGAGCAGTGCTTTGTCGAGCGTGAACACGCAATGTCAGATGCGATTGGAGATAACCTTATCCCCGAATCGTTTGAGCTCGGCGAATACGTGTTTGATGCGGATTATTTTCCGCAAATTTTTGAGAAATCACATTACACTATTTGCATCCTTGCAACGTGGAAGGCTACGTACAAAGATAATAAATGGGTTATTGAAGATGCTTCATCTGGCGGCGTCGGCGGTGTTGATAGTGGCATTTATACTGGTCTAACAAAAAATACTTTCGATTACGACCCGGATAACCCGCAGTCTGCCCCGCACAGCGCAAATGCTGTTATCGAAGCAGCAACAAAAGCAAATAAAGCAGATGGCATTGTCAGCATTACTATGTACCCAAAGTTCTTTATGAACTGGTCAATTACTGGTGACTTGGCTGATGGGCTTGTGCCTTATAAAATGAATGGCATCCCTGCCTTTACAGGTACGTTTGATGGCTATAAGCCTAAAAACAACAAACTTTACACTTCTCCGTTTTGCGGCGTGTATGTAGATAACCTACAAGGTAACGCAGCTAATTATGCCTATGAATATTTCGCAGGCCGTAAACCGCTGTTTTATATCACGGGCGTGTCTAATGGTAATTTTGAATGTTCTTCTGTTCCAATTAACTACAAAGGCTTACCTGCGAATTATCAAGAATCGCTTATTATGGGCGGTTTTCCACAATGCGCGTGGAATGTTGACACTTTCAAGGCGTGGATTGCGCAAAACAAGTATGCTATTGCTGCCGGAGTTGCTAATACTGCTATTGATACCGTCAAACAAGTGGCAGGAGCAGTTGCTGGCGTAGGCTTGGCTAGTGCCGCCACTAGTGCGGCGGCTCAGGCTGGGAATGTTTCGCAATTTGCTGGGGCTTCTGCCAATCAGATGGCAGCCCAGCAGAATTTGGCAGAAGTAAATACATCCGCTTCTGGCGATGTTCTAAGTAAAACAATCAATCTTGTTGCACAGGTTAAAACGGCGTCCACTCAGCCGAACCATTCTCGCGGCCAGCAATCTTCTAGCGTGTACTGCGCTATGGGTATTCAAGGTTTCCACTATATGCCTTACCGTATTCAAGGCCAGTTCGCCCGCGTCATCGACGATTTCTTTTCCATGTTCGGTTACAAGACGAACCGTCTTAAAGTCCCCAACCGAAACGGCAGAAAAGCATGGAATTACGTCAAGACCTGCGGCTGCACACTCACCGGCAGTGCTCCCGCAGACGCGACCGCCGCGCTTGTGCAGATTTATGACCGCGGTATTACTTTCTGGCGCTGCATTGACCTGTCTGCCGGAAACCCGTTTACGCGCGTAGGCAACTACTCGCTCGATAACTCGCTTTAAGTAGGTGATAACAATTTGAGTAAACCATACCGAAACCCTAAAGGCTCTCACTCGCGCCAGTTTTGGGAAACGGCCTACGATAACACAACCCGGTATCAGTTTTACTTCAACAAGCTAACGGAAATTTCAACCTCGTTGTTCACGTGGGAAAATCTCCCGCCGAGCGTTGACCCGCGCTTTTTGGAGTTGTGCCTGTTTTCTACGGGATGTGCCGTTTTCTTCAAAGATGATGTTCTTTCAGAAGCAGCGCGACTAGAGGGCAAGGAAGATTATGACAAGCAAGGCTATCTTGCTTTGCGCGTTATGGCGAATGGTCCGTTTGATGTGTACAACACGCCAATCAACCGAGTGGCATACGCTTCAAGCGTTGGCAAGAACCAGTGGAAGCTGGACAACACTAACTCTGTTCTCATCTGGAATAACCGCCTGAGGCTTCCGTCCGCATATGAAGCATGGGTTTATGCCCACCGTCTCGAAAACATTGACCGCGATGTTGACGTTAACGCAGCGGCGCAGAAAACTCCGGTCATTGTTACGTGCCCCGAATCTCAGCGCTTGACGTTTAAGAATCTTATGATGCAGTATGACGGAAATGTCCCCATTATTTTTGGCGACAAAGACCTGAATCTGAATAACATTCAGGTGCTTAATCCCGGCGTCCCATATACGGCGGCAGAACTGCAAGACCTTAAACGTGAAATCTGGAATGAAGCGCTCTCAATGCAGGGTGTACCGAACCTTACCATTTCTAAACGCGAGCGTCTTGTCACTGATGAAATCCAACAGGCAACTGCTGGCACGTCAGCTTGCCGAATGTCAAAGCTAGAAGCCCGTCAGCAAGCCGCCGAGCAAATCAATAAAATGTTCGGGCTTAATATTAAAGTTTCCGTTAATTCTCTTTATACGTCTGGTATTTCCGACGATGATGGAAACACCGTTAATGACTGGCTCGACCCGAATTCTGATAGTGGCGGGGGTGAACCGAAAGAATGAGTTTGTATACGACGCAGGTAAGATTCATTTGTGAATCGTTGGTAGATGATACTACCAAAACCATTGACGAAATAATTGGCGTTGCCGCTCCTAAGATGTTCCCCATTGGTAGCACGGGTAGAGAAGATTCACCGTTTAAGCGCTGCGTCATTCCGTGGGAATTTGTTGATGGGCCTACCACCTATTATATTTGTAAGCGTATCCTTGCCCACTATTATACCCGTGAAATCGGCTGGGAAACAGCGGCACTTTGGGTGTTCCACATGAATGAGCAGCTTGCCGAAATTACGCCATACTATACGCAGCTTGTCAAGTCTACCTTCAACAGTATTCGTGATTTTACGGCTGAGGACATTGAAGCGTTGTATGGTGACACCGATCTTGTACGTACATTCACAGGTGACTATAACAACAAGGCTCTTGGCGGCAGCACAAACAACAACACTATTACCGCTGATAATTACAACCTTGACAGCGACACGCCGCAGAATGGCCTTGTGTCTGTGAAACCCGCTGAGGATGCTGCGGGCATGGCGTACCTGTCCTATGCCCGTCGTGCATTGATTGACCAGAAGAACGACAACACCGAATCGCATAATGAAACGTCTGACAGAAAAGCCAACACCACGGAGACAATCAAAGGTAAATCTGGCGGCAAGGCTAGAATTGAACTTATGAAAGATGTTGCTAGTGCGCTCATCAATATTGAGCGTAGAATGATTGGTGAACTTTCAACCGAATTTATGAACGTATGGTAAAGGAGTGAAGTTATGGACACAGTTAATATGTTGAGCACCATGAGATTTTACTGCCAGCCCATTCTCCCGCTTGTGTATGACGAAAGCATGAGTTACTACGAAACCCTTTGTAAAGTAGTTGGCCAGCTTAATACCACAGGCGAGACAGTTAACAAACTCAATGAGGGCTTGACTAACGAAATCGCTGATAGACAGGCAGCAGACGCTGCGCTTGATGAGCGCCTGAAAAAGATTGAAAGCACAAACGGAAAAATTCATTTCCTTGCTTTTGCCGGTACGCCACCGTACGACGCAAAGCCAGTTGGCACCATGCCGACAAGGAGCGAATTGCGTCAGTGGGTAACTGATGGGGACATGATTGTTACCCTAATGCAAACCACCGATGAAAGGCGCGATATAGTATATGCTGCGTCATGCGCCTATAATGCCCCAAATTGGGAAAATGCATCGTTTGATGGCTTTAATATTATCGTCCCTATCAGTACAGCTTACGACAGCGAAGGAGACTGCGCCGTTCGTCAGAAAATTGCAAAAATCACGATTCCGCCCGCTTCTGCGGCTTCTCTTGATGAGAAATGGGGTTTGCAGATTATCGAGATTAACACCCCGCACACTTCCGCCGAAGGTATGGTGAATTTTACCGCGACCGTTGTCGGCGAAACTGTAACGGCAAGCATTACACCGGCGGAATTTATCAAGCTGTTTGACGCAGCTAGTGCAACGACCAAACTTTGCGTAGGCGTAAACGCTAGGCTGAATTATAACGCGCTTGAACTTAGCTCTAGCGTGGCAACTGTTTATGATAATTCCACGGCTAAAAGAGAGGTTCGCATTACCTTTGTTCAAGACCCTCACGCGGGACGCCGTGACTATGTTCCTAGCGAAATTTTTGACTTGGTAAACATTGTTGGCGATAAAGACACTAATACGTGGAAAGTTGAAACATTCGGTACTGAACTGTTCGATTTTCATAGATACGAAGGTTTCCAGTTCACTAGAAAGACCGGAAACGTTATTGAAGCGGCCGAAGATTGCGACCCGGCAAGCGTAGCGCAATATTATAACGACTTGCATGGCAAGGAGTACCAGAACCTGCCTATTCACTTGATTGACGAAGTTGACAACGCGGACTATTGGAACGGCATGTTTGATAGTTATTCCGATGGCCATATCACGTTCACATTTACCACAGCTAATTATGCTACTATTGGCGAGAAAATGGTAGTTCGCGTCATCGAACTCAGCGCGACGAGAACCGGAGCAGCGTGGGTTGGTGATGAAAAATGGGTGTACGCAGCTAAAGAATTTGACATTCCATATCGCCCCACGTCTTATCTGCTTGATGTGTGGCAAGCAAATGATACGCCCACTATTGCTAACGGACGTGTTTCGTATGAAGCCAACAGCAGCCTTGATTTTGACGTTATTCTTGAACTTGTTGACGGTGCGCAAGATATTATTGCTACGTTGCACAAGGGAACGAGCGAAACATCACCAGAATGGTCTGGCCTTGTTTATTCTCTCAAAAACGTCGAAAACGGTGTTGGGAATATTGTGTTTGCAGCAACAGCGCCTATTCAACTTCATAATGGTATTCCGTCTATGAATGGCGTTGTTGTTTTCAGTAAAGACGCTGCTGGTGTGAAAAAGGTTACGATTAGGTTTTCCGGCGCGCTTCCTGTCCCCAGTGCTGACGGCAGCGACGACGGTAAAGTGCCGACTGTAGTTGGCAACGGATGGGAGCTTGCAACGCCTTCCTCTGGCGGCACGACACCGGGCGGCTCTTCCCACGCCGTATTGTACGTCTCGCAGACGCTTACGGAAGAGCAGAAGAAACAGGCGAGAGATAATGTAGATGCCGCGGGTGTGTTTGTGGTTAATGGCACTATCAATCAAGGCGGAACAGTAACGGTGGATAAAACGTTCGCGCAAATACAGGAAGCCATTAACGCCGGAAAAAGCCCCATTGTGGTATATGCCAATGCCTATAACGCTTATCTCCCATTAACGCTCAACGCCAAAACTGGTATTCTGTTTTCGGGCATACTAGTGAATAATGGTATACCTATGTTAGGTGGATTGTTTGTATATCCAGACGAAAGTACAGAGCTATGGTTTGATCGTTTGCTTATACTTAAGCCTGACGGCAAAATGCCGCAAACACCTATGGTAGCTGACCCCACCTCTGATATGGAGATTGCCACAAAGAAGTATGTGGACGATACTGTGTCCAGTCCTAATATTAAGGATATGACTTCGGTGTGGAATCCTACGGTGATCATCTCGAAATCCGGAAAAGTCGTTATTACCGACAAGCACTTATTCTACTTTCCGGGGCTTGATGCTGTTTATTTTAGCTTGACGCTGAACGGCTTTGAGGACGCTGACATTGCAAGTGTTATAGGCATCGACATGAACGTTTCTGCCCCGATTAACGGAAACTCACTTCTACCTAAAATTGAGGTTGGGTTTCCTGCGCAATTCTTTGTTCAGGGCGCGACCGGCCTTTCTCCCAACTCTATGGTTTCCCCCGCCTATCTTAACCAAAATGGTTTGCTTGGCATAGTCCTGACCGAAGACGCGCCGGGAGCTGTAACGTCCTATGCCACGATTAGCGGGTGGTATCTAGTTGATAACCCTAGCTCTAACTAATTAACAACTTATCAAAAAGGATGGATGGTAACATGATTATTATGAAAGAAGATGAGTATGCATGACTACTACTGAACTCCGAGAACTTCTCGTTGCAACTGCCCGTGCCTACATGGGAGCGAACAGCTATAACGGGCAGAAGCAGGAAATTATTGATATCTACAACAAAAATCAGCCTAGACCCAGAGGCTACAAAGTGCAGTACAGCGACGCTTGGTGCGCTACGTTCGTTAGCGCTATGGGGTACATTGCGGGATTTTCCCGCATTGTATTCCCGGAGTGTTCTTGCCCTGAAATGATTACCAAATATATGTTTGCCAACTGCTGGGAAGAGCGTGACGATTATGTGCCGAAGCCGGGGGACATTATCTTCTACGACTGGGATGATAGCGGCCACGGCGACTGTACAGGAATGCCCGACCATGTTGGTATTGTAGAAAGCTGCAATGGCTACAATATCACAGTTATTGAGGGAAACAAGGGCGACGCTGTTGGCAGACGTAATTTGCTTGTCAACTCCCGCTACGTGCGCGGGTACGGTGTACCGAATTATTCGCTGCTTGCTGATGAGAAAGACGAACCTGAAACTAAACCTGAAAGTGAGGAAGATGAAATGGTTTATCACAATCTGAATGAAGTTCCCGATTGGGGGAAAGATACTATCAAGGCTCTCTGCGATTGCGGTGCTCTTGGTGGTGTCGGTAATGGCGACCTTAACCTGAATGAAACTCTGCTTAGAGCACTTGTTGTAATGAAGCGCTATATGGATAGGAAGTAAACCAAAATGGAAAGCAAGTATTATGATGGAACAAAGCTGCTAAGTCTGCTAGACATTGACGGGAACAAGCCCGAAATCTATATTTGCACAAGCAACAGAAGCGCGGGCAAAACCACATGGTTCAACCGCTATGTTGTGCGTAGATATCTTAGAGGCAAGGGAAAGTTCTGCCTGATTTATCGCTACAAGTATGAATTGCAGGATTGCGCGGACAAGTTCTTCAAGGAAATTGGTGCGCTATTCTTTCCGGGGTATACGCTCACGCAGCAAATGTCTGAAAGCAAAGCCTTTGTCCATTTGATGCTTGCAAAAGACGGCGGTGAAGCTGAGTGTTGCGGTTATGCCGTGGCACTCAACTCCGCCGAACAGGTAAAGAAATATTCGCACTACCTGAACGACACGACTGTTCTGTTGTTCGATGAATTCCAAAGCGAAACAGGGGTGTACTGCCCTAATGAAATGAATAAGTTCATTTCAATTCACAAGTCCATTGCGAGAGGCGGCGGCGAACAGAGTAGATACGTGCCTGTAATTATGATTAGTAACCCGGTCACTGTTCTGAACCCGTATTATTCTGCTATGGGTATCAGCAGCAGACTGAATGATAAAGTGAAGTTCATGCGCGGACATGGTTTCGTGCTGGAACAGGGCTACAATGAAAGCGCCGCAAAGGCGCAGGCCGAAAGCGGTTTCTCTAAGGCGTTCAGCAAAACCGCATACATTGGGTTCTCCGATAGCGGTAAATATCTTAGTGACAATCAGGCGTTTGTAGAAGAAATGACTGGCAAGAATGTGTACCTGTGTACGATTAAATATCACGGGAATGAGTATGGCGTGAGAGAATACCCGGAAGCAAATAAGTTTGGAAGTATGCTTTACTGTTCGCCATCTGTTGACCATACGCATCCAATGAAAATCACAGTTAACACAGACGACCATGATGTTGACTATATTCTCGGCGGCGGTTATGATAGCCTCATTGCACTGCTGAGACACCAGTTTGAAATGGGCAGATTCAGGTTCAAAAACCTTGAAAGCAAAGAAGCCCTTGTGAAAACAATCTCCTGTTGAGGTATCTGCACCGCGTCCCTGTTGTGCCACGACGAGAGGCTACTGGGTAAAACCAGCTCGGCGTAGGTTATCGGTATTAGCGACCGCGCAGCAGCAAGCAGTGTTTTAGATATAGTTATACCCCCTATCTATATGGTAGGGGGTGTAATTTTTTATTGTGTAACTATAAGCGATTCTGCCATATTAGAGATATTTCTTAAAGTCAAAGAATCGGCCCCGTCACTCCTTATCAGGCTTATCCGTAATTAACAGCACAATGGTTACTTTACCTTCTGAATAATAGTGTGTAGCGCCCACAAGTTTAAGACCCTGTTTACTAACCAATGCTAAGCGACGGCCTAGTTCAGAAATGCCGCAGAAATCCGCATAATACATACTTATTGCCCCTCCTTAAATTGAAATGTTGTATCTACAAGCACAATGCCGCCGGGGATTCTCTTTGGGCGCAGCTTTCCCGGAACGCACAAACCGACTTTGAAATCCTCAATACTTCTATGTCCGGATAGGAATTCGCGTTCCATATCATTTTCCGGCTTGATGCCCTCATCTTCCCCGCACGACTGCAAGAACAACTTCTTACTGCGCTGCGGCATACCGGCGCACTTCAAATCATAATGGGGTTGCACTTCTTCGTGGTTTTCTTTAACCACGCGCTCTATATAGGTTTTCTGGCGCTGGAAGAGGCCATAATCCCATTCGCTCTCGCATTTCCAACAGCCGTATGTGCGTGGATGCTCTGTGACGGCTTTCACTTCTTCCGGGCTGCAATTAAGATGTATGCTGTCGGTATCTGCATAACAAAAGTGCTCATAGTTCGCTTGCGCAGCGCGGATGGTATAGCACCGGGCATAGCTTGTGATTGCAGCGCCGATAGCTATATATCCGGGTGTTTTATCCTGCGCATAATTCGGATAAAACCCGATGGACGTATCATCTTTTACGTAAGCTACCTTAAAGCTGCTGTCTGGCGATGCTGCTGTCTTGCCATACAGATTGTTGGAGAATAGCTTGGCGAGATACCGAATACCGCCTGTGCTGTTTTCCTTAATCTCTCTATATTTATTAAGATACTTGTCAAACACGCCTTGCCTTGTCTGGAAATAGCAACCATCAAGAATCTCTAAATCAAACACGTCATAGTGTTCGCGAAATAGTTCATAATCAGAACAAGTCATTGTGAGCGTTACAAATGGCTTTACTTTCTTACCGTCGCAGTTTATGATGGTATCATAATATATACCCGTGCGCGGATTATACACGTCGGATGTTTTTAGCCATTCCGTGCCTTTATACAATGGGTTGCCTTTGATCTGGACAGTTGGCAAAAATCCCTCACGCAGCCTGAACCGGCATTTGAAGCGGATGAAATAATAATCAGGCTTATACCTGCTGCCGTCTCGCCTTTTCTCGCCCAGTGTGCAGCACTCCGGGATGTAATTGCCACGCCAAAAGCTGGGCAAACCTTCGGGATATTCATTGCCGGACATACTGTGCATAACATACGGATAAAGGGAATTCACGTCAAATGTGCAGCCTTTGTCTTGCGGCTTCCCGGCAAACTTTGGATTTACATAACACCATCCACCTTTATATGCTCGCTGGATATACCGGCCAATGCATGGAGAACCAAATATTTCTTCATCAATATGGCGCTGCCACAAATTAGGGTATTCCTCTTTGTAAATGGAATCGCCACCAAGGGTTTTCTTCCACTCGTCAAAGCAACACGAACCAATCGTAAGCCGGGTGTGGCCCTCGGCAAATGTTGTTTCCAAACATTCTTTCAGCACAAGCACATCATTTGCAATGTATTCATATTCTTCCGCGCTTATGAAACCACCCGCATGGCGTTCACCCTTGTATTCCATCTCTAGCTTTTGATGTTTTGTTTTGAATGATTCACCTAACTTTTTAAGCGAAAGCGGGAGCAGCTTTAGGCTATCACGAATTTCGAGAATCTTACCGTTAGCACCCTTAATGACAATACTGTACCAGACGCCCTGTTTGTCGGCGATCATGTACTTGATACTTTTTGCGGGCATTTCCTTGTCATTTTCCCAAACTGTCCCCTCGAACTGATTTTCACCAGTATGAGTATATGCTTGCTTCCAGCCAAGTTGAGATATAAAGTAGTCGAGTATAAAAGCGCCGTCGAATTTCAGGTTATGGAAGTATAGGATTTTACGGCGGGCATCATGTGAAAACATATCATCGAAGAATTCACTGATTGACTTACAAACAGTTACTTGCTCTGACTTTCCGCCTATTTCGACATACGCAGCAGACCAAACTTCCGTATATTCCTGCCCCTCGAATACGCTAGTTTCAAAATCACAGGCATAGCGGGGAACAATAGCCCGTGGTTCAATCTGCTGTTTTTTCTTTTTAGTCATCGTAAAATTCGCCCCAATCAATGCTATCATAGTCATTTGCATAGCGATAAATTTGTTCGTCTGACAAACGCATCTCTTCGGGCAGCCATGCCTGCATTTTACCGATGTAGGCAAGAGCGTCATGTTCGCGGTATTTCACGGAATAGTCGGGCAGACCATCTTCTTCAAGGCCGCGCTTAATCATTTCTGCAACTTGTCTTACACTTCGCGTATCAAGTAACGAATTGAACCACGCTAAGAGCAAATACGCCCCTTGCGATTCATACTTCTTGCCAGGGGTGATAAATTCTTTAAGGAATTGGCGGTAATTTTCGATAGTCAACTGAGCTTCCGAAATGCTATCAATTTCACGGATGTATTCATGCGTAAAGCCCTTTAGTTCTTCGGCGGTATAGTCCTTGATATGCTCATAAGCATAACGCACGTGCTTTGAAATAGCATAACCTTTTTTCTCAGAATATCGAATTCTAGCGTTGAAATTTTTGGCTTGCTTTTGCCATTCGGTTAAGGGTTTTCTTTTACGCGCCATTGTTATTCACCGTCCTTTAGCCACGACTTCCAGCATTCAAGGCAATCTTCATTAGCCCCGAAACACCCATTTTCCCTAGTATACGGGATAGGCGGACATGATTCCTCGATTATCGCCACAAGTTTATCTGTTGGAATGTAAACATAGGAATGATTATTCATGATTATCCTCACTTTCTTTAAAGAGCCATTTCAGCCAACAGGCGCGGCAGGTATCTATGACAGAACCATTATATAGCCCATAATAAGCCTCGTCATCTTGAAGAATACAATAAAAGTCATGATTGATACCCCACAGGTTTCTAGGACAGCCGGTTTCTGCCAGTAATCTAATGTTATCTTCATTTATATCGAAAATCATGGCGCTGTATCTCCTTTCTTTTATTCCACTGGCTGCTGACTAGCGTTGATAACTCCAGCCATCCGTATGCCACAAAACGGACAAAACTTAAAACGGCCTATTGATGTTCGCCATTCCGTTTCGAGACAAACAGAACATTCATACTCGCTCTCTCCGCAAACATATCTCTTTTTAATCCAAAAACCACACATTTCGGTCATACCATTGTAAATCCTTTCTTTGATTTCACAACATCGAAAATCGCATAGTATTCGTTTTCGCTGATTTCATCTTTTACATTGCGCACGATAATATCTCCACTTGTGCAATCAATAGCGCGGGCCATGAGATTGCCAATACCGTAACAATATTTATAGCACTCCTGAATGATTTCATAAGCGCGTTTACTTCCTAATGATTTTTCAAGACCAATCGAAAAGTACACATTAGACTTGCTGCGCATCGCTCTCTGTAGCGATTGCCAGCCAGCATCTAAATAACCCATAAGAAACTGATCGTAATAAATCGACAATCTCAAAATGTTGTCGTCCTTTGACATGACCGCGCTAATTTCTACGTGTTCGCCAAGTTTATCACGCGGGAACGGTTGAATGTTGCGATTTTTACGGAAAATATAGATTGCGTCATTATACTCACTTGCGCCAAAGTTTGACAAGCACCGTGGCGGGACGTCAGGAAATGGGCACTCAAAACACGACTTTGCGTATTTACAAGACGACAACCCCATCACCAACCCATCAACATAGGAACGAAAACACAAATAGCCACAAGCAGCGCGCCAATAGCGGAACAAATAAGATATTCAAGGAACGTTTTCATAATTATATACTCCTATCTTAAAATGAAACGGGCGAATGTAGATTACACGCGCCCGCTAGTTTGATTACTTCTTGTAGGTTTTCTTTTTGGGCGTATCAGCAGACTGTGGCTTGCTTCCGCAGAATTCAGCATTTGTGACCTGAACATTCCACGACGAATGCTTTTCGCCGCCCTCATCCTGCCAAACGTCGCAACGCATTTCGCCACTAAGAAGAATTTCCTGTCCTTTCTTGAAATGCTCATTCACGAATTCAGCTGTAGAGCGCCACGCGGTGCAGCGGAAAAAGTCCGCTTCATCACGATTGAACGCCCGGCCAACAGCTACGGCGAAATTTGCAACAGGGACGCCGTTCATAGTTTTGCGCATTTCAGGGTCAGCAATGAGACGGCCTTTGATAACGATATTATTCATAATCTTTTTTCCTTTCTGCGACTGTTTAGGCGCCGCGGCCTCTTTTTAATCTTGAGCGTTACCATCATCGAGTAGCGGCGCTCATCTCGCTACGACGCCCCAAAAGAGGAGCGTTTCGGATTTAAGATTAGTCTCGCCAAAAAACGTCAACATCAAACGTGTCGGGGCTGTCGGATTCATAAAGGCATACTTCATCCGGAAAGCCGAACGCTGCACAATCCCACTGAAAAACCTGATTTTCAAGCAACGCTTTACGCGCGGCGTGTTCCTGATAAGTGTATGTTTTGTTTTCAGTTTCGCGCGTCATTTCGTGGTCAATGTCCATAATGTCTAGCGTGAACGTGCGGCGACGTTCGGCTGCAAGTTTACCGCATTTCATTTTTCAATCTCCTTTTCTTTCAGAACCGTTATAAAGTCAAAAATAATATTGCCGTTTCGGGTAATGTGATACGTTACTTTCCGCGAGGCGTTCGGATAATTCAAAAAAACATAAGCGCAAGACGCATTAAAAGCGGTTTTGCCTACGAGCATTTCCCCGCTTTCGTTTGTAAATACCCCATAATAACGCGGATTCCCATAACAAGAGCAATTTAATCTTTCATAGTAGGATAATTTCCCAGTGAATTCTTTTCTTTTCATAATTTTTTCATTCCTTTTTCTATTAAATTCAGGACGCCGGGCTTTGCTTTATTGTTTAGCCCTTCTCCCCTTTGCAATTATAGTATAGCATATCACGCCCAAAATTACAATATGGAATGATGCACAAATATATATATCTGTTATTGTGCAACACGCCAATCTGTGAAATATTTAACAATCCATGCGGCCAGCCGGACAACTGGGGGAAACTGGAAGCCAAGGGGTGCTATCCCGTATATACCCC
>OBKR01001903.1_pt1 | contig 16495 bp, 18 predicted proteins | sample 1518991 | NCBI WGS metagenome assembly OBKR01 (sample SAMEA2452117, study PRJEB22498) | human gut metagenome | biome: human feces; feature: human gut; material: feces | place: Australia | collected 2012
CCTGCCTGCGAAAACTCCGTCAAAACTTCAACGACAGCCTGTCCGCACTATCCCCGCCGATTGCGCACATACGTAACAAGATCGCTTAAAAACGCGGTATTGCCTTCGATTCCGTCCAGAACCGCATAGCAGTTTTCCGCATACATATCTGCCTGCACTTTCGCGCCGTCCAATCCGTACAGACGGATGCAGGTGAGTTTATTTTCCTTTTTATCCTTGCCGACGGTTTTTCCCAGCGTTTTGAAATCCCCGGTCACATCGAGAATGTCGTCCGTGATCTGAAAGAGAGAACCGAGACTTTTACCGAACCGCTCAAATTCAAAATAATAGCGGTTTCCGCTCAGAATACTCGCGATGGCGACGGGCGCCAGCAACAGCTTTCCCGTCTTGTGTTCGTAGATATATCTGAGCTCTTCTTCCGAAACCTCCTGTTCCGTTCCGGAATAATACAGGTCTGCCGACTGCCCCGCGATCATGCCCTGAATGCCCGCGCATTCGGAGAGAAATTTTGCCGCCAGGACAAAACATTCTCCTTTCGAGCACTGATCGAAACAAACGGAATAAGCCGTGTTCAGCAGGCCGTCTCCTGCCAGTACGGCATTTCCTTCTCCGAATTTTTTGTGATTGGAAGGTTTCCCACGACGGAAATCATCGTTGTCCATCGCAGGCAGATCGTCGTGAATCAGAGAATAAGTATGAATCATTTCAAGCGCAAGCGCAAACGGCAACACGTCGTCAACCGGTGTTCCCAGCACATCCGCAACCGCTAAAAGCAAAACGGGACGAATCCTCTTTCCGCCGGAAAGAAGACTGTATTTCATGCTTTCCCCCAACACTTCCGGTCTGGTGGAAAGGGTTTCGCAATAGTCCCCGAGATACTGTTCAAAACGGGAAAGATACTCCCGATATTGCTCGTCAAACGTATACAATTTTAATTCACTCCTTACAAGCGGCCACAAACGTATTGCATAACAGCATTGCGATCGTCATAGGTCCCACGCCGCCCGGAACGGGGGTAATCAAAGAGGTTTTCGGCGCGACTTTTTCAAAATCCACATCCCCGCAGAGCTTGCCGGCTTCGTTCCGGTTAATCCCGACGTCGATGACAACCGCTCCTTCCTTAACCATGTCTTCCGTCACAAACTTCGGTTTTCCGACAGCGGAAATGAGAATATCCGCTTCCCGACAAAGCTCTTTCAGGTTTGTCGTCCGGCTGTGGCAGATCGTGACCGTGGCGTCCGCGTTGAGCAACAGCAACGCCATCGGTTTTCCAACCGTTTCGCTCCGTCCGAGAACCACCGCATGTTTCCCGCGCGGCGAAATCCCGGCGCTTTCCAGCATCTTCATAATGCCGAGCGGCGTACAGGCGGCAATGGTTTCTTTGCCCAGAACGAGTTTGCCGAGATTGCCGGCGGAAAAACCGTCCACGTCCTTTTCCGGTGGAATTTTACCGAGTGCGGCTTCTGCGTTCAACCCTTCCGGCAGCGGAAGCTGCAACAAAATGCCGTGCACCCTGTCGTCTTTTCCCAAGCGTGCGATCAGCGCTTCCAATTCCGCCTGAGAAACCGTTGCGGGAAGGGCGTAGGTATCCGAACGGATCCCCGTTTCTTCGCAGGCTTTCGTTTTATTGCGCACATAAACGCAGGAAGCGGGATCATCGCCGACAATGATGACGGCGAGCCCCACTTCCTTCCCGGATTTTTTGATTTTGTCTTTCAGCTCCGCGCGAATCTTCGCGGCGAGCGCCTTACCGTCGATAATTTCCATCTGAGACTCCCGGAAAACTTAATTAAAATTTACTCCTCCGCATCAGAATCCGCTCCGGAATTCCCGCATTTCCGGTATCGTTTCCGATCACTTATTGATGACGCCGGCCAGCACGCCGTTGACGAAATCCGCGCTTGTTTCCGTCGAATATTTGCCAGCCCCGCCGCTTCCGAGACGGAGACGACGGGCGGAATATCGTCAAAGTAACAGATCTCCGCCATGGCGATCAAAAGAATACTTTTGTCGGTGGGATTGATCCGGTTTGCCAGATAGTGATGGCTGGCAGCCTCGATTTTGGAAATCAGTTCGTCACGGTGCTCTTCCACCGCGGCGACCAAATCGGCGGCAAAAAGAATATCGTCGTCTTTTTCCAGCCCGAATTGCTTATAAATTCTGCGTTTAAATGCATCCGTACAATCCGTATTGAACTGTTGGGCAAAAATAATGTTCAAAGCCGCTTCTCTCGCGTTCGTTCTCATCCGATCTTTTCTCCGTAAATACCGAAAATCCCTTTCTGAAATCCGAAAGGGATTTTACTGCAAACTTATAATTCAGAGGATTCCTGCTCTTCCTCTTCGGGCTCGGCTGCGGGAACAGGCGAAGCGGGAAAAACCACATCCTGAATATGCACATCCACTTTTGCCACCCGGTATCTCGTCATGTTCTCCACATTCTGTTTCACCGACTGCTGAATGCGGTAAGCGAGCTCAGGCACATTATATCCGTATTTGACGATAACGGATACATCCGCATAAATCCCGTCCTTTTCAATGAAAAGGCTGATTCCGCGCCGTTTGCCGGAAATCAGAACGGTTCCTTCCACTTCCTCCACCGCAAGGGCAACGATTCCGTTCACGATACCGGCGTTGTAGACCACCTTTCCGTTCTGCTTGTCATTCGGATTAAATCTGAAATTGGACATTCCAAAAGATCTCCTTAATATGGTTCCCCATTATTATAGCACATCTTTCCGAATAATTCCAGTGTTTTACGCTATTTATTTCCCGATTCTTTTTCAACTTTCCGAATAAACGGGCATAATGACGATATTGCCGGACACAACTCCCGTTTCGTTTTTCAGCATGTTATAGATAGAGAGCGCTGTATCGTAGGTGAGTTCGGAAGAATTGATAAACACATTGATGTTGTCCGAATCGCTGGAGACGGAAACCACCGCATCAGAAAAGCCGAGCGACTTCACCATATTTTCCAGAACGAGTTCTTTCTCCATCGCCGCCACGATTTCCATCTTCATCTTCGTGGCTTCTTCATACTTCTCATCGCCTTCTTCATAGAGCGCGATCACGCTGTCCAGCTGAACGAGTTCCTCACTGCGGGTTGTGGAGCGTTCTGTCCGATACGTCGTGAAATAGTTGGCCGTGGTAACTCCGCCTTCCGCAGAAGCAAGCGCATCCGTATTCGCAAGCACGAAGTTGAATACCGCTGTCACGGCAAGCAACAATACCAAAGCAGACATTACAATAATTTTCTTTTTGTTCGACATTTTATTTATCTCCTTTTTTTATTCTTTCATCTGATAAATTTTCACGGATTTCTCATCCGTCCCGAGCGCTGCGGAAACCGCTTCGCGGATATCCATATTTACCCGCAGATCATTTGCGCCCTCGCACACTACCACAACGCTTTCCACGCCGTCCTCATCCTCGCAGATCATCACCCGGACATTTCCCACGCCATCAATTTCTCCAAGCAAAGCGCATAACCGCTCTTCGCTCTCGCTCTGACTCCCGACTGCGGAAGCGGCATCGCTCTCATCCGTATAAAAAATTTTCCATACTGCAAACACGAGCAACAATGCAAGCGCGGAAAGAAGAAGAATATCGCGGATCTTTCCGCCTTTGTCCCCGCGCTTCCCCGCCCGGTCATGCCGTTTATCCGACGAATTCAGCTTCGCATCCATATTGCTTCTTTATGTGCTCCTCCATTTTTTTTCTCGTCTCCGCGTTTATGCTTCCGTCAATGTCTTTCAGTACCGCTTTCGTAATTCTGATTTCCCGGCCTTCATAAAGAGACAGATACCCGTCCTCCTCTGTATTTTCTCCGCCCGCTTGCGAACCGTCTTCCGTAATCGTTTTACGATATTCCCACTGCAAGGTGACCTCCACCTTTACGGAAAACGTATCTGCGAGTTTCTCGGCGAGTTCCTCTGCCGCATTTTCAATTCGTTTCGTACTGCAATAATCTATGAAAGAAGCATCTGTCTCTATGACTGTTTCCGGGGAAAAAAACGGAAAATTTATATTTCCGCCGTCCATTCCGCCGCGAAAAAAATTGAGTACGGGCGATAAAATCACGGCCAGACAAGCCAATTTCGTCATTCCTTTGATAAACTTGCCGGTTTTCCCTCCGGGCAACACGGCCGACAGCACAGCCGCCAACAATACAATCCCTATGATCGAAAGCAGATAAGCGCTCAAAAGAACACCTCCGACGAACAGATTATTAAAACAATGCTGATAAAATACAGAAAAGCGACAAACAACAGCCCGGCCGTACAATAATTGAGATTATCTGCCGTTTCCCCTAGAAAATCGGAAATGCGGCTTTCCCCCAAAGGCTGCGTGACGGCCGCCGTCAGCCTCAGAAACAAATTGGCAGCGATCAGAAGAACAAGCGGTTCAAACAATACGGCAATCATGAGCACGACGCTAAGATTTCCCAAGGAATTCTTGATGAGAATACTGCCCGCCACCGCCAGATCAAAGCCCCCGGAAAGAAAACCGCCCACAATCGGCACGCCTGTCCCGATCGCGTATTTGGCCGCACGCCTCACAATACCGTCGTATGTCGCCGACGTCAGACCCTGTACGGTAAAAAACAACCCGAATACGGAGACGCTGACGCCGATAATCCATTTATTGATACTCTTGAAAAAGGCCGAAAACTGACTGAGTTTCAATTCTTTGCTGAAATTTCCAGCCACGGAAAAGACGATGATCGCAAGCGTTAAAGGCAATACGACGGAAGAGACCAAAGAAACGATCGTCGTGCTTAAAAATGCGACAGCCGGTTGATAAATCGCCGCCGAAACGCTTCCTCCGCCGGCCGCCATCAGCGTCAGCAACAACGGATAAACGATCTGCATCTGTTCCCGCATGGAAGTTATGCTTTCCCCCGCTTTTGAAAAACATTCCGTAAGCACCGACAAAACGGGAATAAGCGCCGCCGCATAAGAAATCAGAAAAATCATATCCGCCGAAGTCTGATCGGCAAAATTACTTTTTACGGAAGAGAGAATCCCGCACAGCAATGCAATCGCACAAATGCAGGCAAACGCCGGCAGCATCTCCCGGACGTCCGCAAACAGAACGTTCAGCATCTGCCCGGCAAAACTTCCGTAATCGAATTGGTCGCCCTGAATATACTCCCAGATGCGTTCTCCGACATTCTTATCCGAAAATGTCCCCAGCGAGTCAATATATTCCTGCAAGGCCTCCAGATCCAGCTCTCCGATCTGTTCTAGAATGCTTTGATTGAGTTCTTCTTTGCTGTCGGATGCCTCTTCTGCCCTTAAAGATACTATGCCTGACATATTCAGCAAAAACATCAAAAGCAAACCGAAAAAGACAATCGCTTTTCCGAAACGCTTTCGCTTCCCCTTCTTTTTCCGATTGAGCATGGGATAAATATATATGTCTGTCATATCAGTTCCAGAAAACCGCTTACCAGTTTGAGAACGCCCTCTATAATGGGAAGCGATAAAATCAGAATGGTGAGCTTTCCGCCGAGAATGACTTTGTCCGCAACGGCATTACTGCCAAAGTCGTTCAGGATTCCCGCGCTGAATTCGGTGAGGTACCCTACGCCCACAATTTTTAGGAGAATCTTAACCAGGCCGTTTTCAATCCCCGTCAGATTTGCAATTGCGGCGATAATATTGACTGTATTTTGCAGCATGTCCGCCACAAATACGAGAATGATGATAACGCCTGTCACCGTAACGGCGAACGACAGCTCCGGCTTTGTGCTTTTCAGCAAAATTGCCGTGATCGCCGTCACAAAAGCAACGCCTATGATCTTGAATATTTCCATAATGCCACCTGCTTGTCCCCGACTCCGATTTTCCTCACTGTCTCCCGATTTTTTGTCTGTAAAACGGTTACTTCTGTTTTTGCAAGGCTATGTCAGCCCGAAAATGTCTTTGATTTGGCCGAAAAGATCACCTACCATACCGACGACAATCGTCAGGACGATGATGAGCCCCACGATGCTCACGACGGTTGCTATATCGTCCCGGTCAGACTTTTTCAGAATCTGACAAATGACCGTGACAATAATGCCGATGGCGGCTATTTTGAAGAGAATTGAAATATTTTCCATAGATTTATATGAGAAGAATTAGAACCATCAGTCCGAAGAGAAATCCGAGTTTCAGATACAGGTCGCCGTACCTGACGCAATCCTCCGCACTTTTTTTCTTGTACTCGCCGAGCGCGGGTTTCACCGACGTAAAATAGGCGTTCTGTGAAGAGCTGTCCCCCTTTCCGAGCATCAGGAAATAATCGTTCACGAAAGCCGTTTCATCCTTGGTGAGAAAGGAGAATACCGGAAGGGAAGCGCCGGATTCTTCCCGTTCGTCATTTTTCAGAGAATCAATGAACGAACAGAGCAGAACTTCAAATTCCCCCTGATATTCGTATTTTTGAGAAAACTCTTTGACTGGGCGGCGATAATATGCGATTTCGCTGAGAAAGCGCTCGTTAAATTCATTCATCTGGACAAAAAAATTTTTGCGCTGACGATATTTTTTGGCGAGCATATAGCCGCAGAAGCTCGTAAAACAGACGATCGCCATGCCGAGTATGAATTTGATCATAGACAGACCTTTATCCTTTCCATTTTCCGTTCATTTCCCGTCCGTTTTCGTCATAAATTCCCGAAAGCCTGCCGATTTTCTCCGGATCGAGCAACACATAACGCTCAAACAATCCCGAAAAAGGCGGCTTTACATCCTCAATTCGGGAAAAATGCGCCGAAGCAAATACTTTTACGCCCCCGTAAATCGCGCGTTCTACGGCCGCGCAATCGGCGGCCGACAGCTCGTCCGTAATCATCACATCCGGCCGCATAGCGCGTATTCCAGCCTCAAAAGCGGTCCCTTTGTCCGCGAATAATAAAACATCGCTGGTAGCCCCCGTATCTCCAGCCGAAATTTCTCCACGCTCATCGCAGATCAGGATATTTTTGCCCGTCTCCCGGCTCAGCCGCCGGCTTAGATCCCTCAGAATGGTGGTTTTTCCGATTCCGGGCGGAGACATAATCAGGAGATTACGGATTCTGTCTTTCAGGCATCGATCGTAAATTTCATCCCCGCAGCCCTCGATTTCATGCGGAATGCGAATGCAGAGCGAAGTGAAATCCCTTACGGCAAGCGGCTTTCCCTTTTCAAAAACATATTGTCCGGCCAATCCGATCCGTTCCCCGCATTCTGCCGTCAGAAAACCGCGCCGTATCTGTTCTTCCACCGAATACACGGAAAATTTTCCTGCAGAAAACACGGTGTCGCCGATCTCCGAAAGCGAAACGCTGAGCGCCGATTCCGGTTTGTCCGTAATCCCGCAGCCGCTCAGATAACGATAGTGTCCGTCGTAATTGACGGCAACGGGTTTTCCCGCGCGCAATCTGATCTCATACAACTTCTTGAGATTGAGATATTTTATCGCCGATCGAATTTTATTCGGGAGGAATTCCAGCATTTGTATCATTATATGCGGGAGCTTGTCCGATTAGAACCATAAAAGAAAAAACCGCCTTTCGTAAAGAAAGACGGTTCTGAATTTATCCGGTAATATACAACGGATATTATTTTGTATAATCGGTCAGAAGCTGAGTGCTCTTTTCCACAAAGTCGGAAAGCTCTTCCGGCGTCAGTTTCTTATAGGAAAGCATCGCCAGATAATAAATCTGATTGACGATGAACTTCTGTTTTTCCTCCGGCTGTGAGGTCAACCCCGCCACGATCGGGTTGGAAAGATTCAGCACCAACGCCGCGTTCTTCATCACATCCGATTCGTCCATTCCGTAGAAACTGTTCATCTCGGACATTCTGCGCATAAACTCTTCGACATTGATGATCGCGGGAAGTTTGTCGCTCTTGAATTTTTCCACTTTGACGGCAATATCCTTGTTCTGAAGATTGTTTTTGAACAGATCGATCAGATCTTTATGATCGTCCGCCTTCACCTCTTCTCCGCTCTTCAAAGCGCCATCAACATCCGCATCGATCCGCACAAAACGGCATTTGCGAGGATTCTTATACTCGATATAGCTGATAAAATGAGGATCGATATAGGCGTCACACACGATCGCATCCAATCCGGCCTCTTTGAACAGCTTGATATACTGTGCCTGCTGCGCTTCATCGGACACATAATAAACGGCTTTGGGCTGCACGCCCTTTCCGGCATCCTCGTCGCTGACCTCCTCGCCGAGGAAATCGTTCAGAGCCTTGTATTCGCCCTCCAGGTTCTTGAAAATCACGATATCTTTGACTTTATCATAAAATTCATCGTCCTTGATGCAGCCGAATTTGATAAACGTCGCAATATCCTTCCAGCAGTCGTTATAGCGTTCGCGCTCGTTCTTGAAAAGCGCGGTCAGCTTATCGGCGACCTTTTTCGTAATATGTTTGGAAATTTTCTGAACCTGTTTGTCGTTCTGCAGGAAACTCCTTGAAACGTTCAGCGGAATATCGGGACAATCGATTACGCCGTTGAGGAGCATAAGAAACTCAGGGATTACCTCTTTGATATTATCGGCAATGAACACTTGATTGCAGTACAGTTTTACCTGTCCCTTTTCCAGTTGCACCTGCTGCTTCTTCACCTTGGGGAAATAAAGAATCCCTTTCAGGCGGAACGGATAATCCATGTTGAGATGAATCCAGAAAAGAGGCTCGTTATAATCCATGAAAGTATCACGGTAGAAATCTTTATATTCTTCGTCCGTGCATTCCTTCGGATCTTTCAGATACAAAGGCGACGTATTATTGATCGGCCGATCTTCCGGCTTCGTTTCCTTTGTTTTCTTATCCGCGCTTTCCGCCGTCTTTCCGGCCTCCGCAGTTTCCTCTGATTCAGCCTTTTCGGTATTCTCAGCCGCAACCGTCCCTTTCGGATTCTTGGGATTCAGATAAATATTGTACGGCATGAACGAGCAGTATTTGCGAAGCAGCTCGCGAATCCTGTACTCTTTAAGAAATTCTTCTTCGCCCTCTGCGAGATGCATGACGATCCTGGTTCCGCGATCGGTTTTTTCCGTCCCGGAAATGGTATAAGTGGAATTTCCGTCCGATTCCCAATGAACAGCGGGTTCGTCCTTGTAACTCTTGGTGAAAATTTCGACATCGGACGAAACCATATACGCGGAATAAAAACCGAGTCCGAAATGTCCGATAATCCCGTCGCCGGATGCGTTTTCATACTTCTGCAAGAAGTCCTCCGCACCGGAAAATGCGATCTGCGTAATGTATTGTTCCACCTCTTCGGCCGTCATACCCAGCCCGTTGTCTTCCACAGTGAGAGTCTTTGCCTGTTCGTCCACATATACGTTAATGCGATACTCTTCATTCGGATCCGCTTTCGCCTCTCCCATATCCGCAAGTTTTCTGAATTTAGTGATGGCGTCCACACCGTTGGCCACAATTTCACGGAGAAAGATATCTTTGTCCGAATACAGCCATTTCTTGATGATAGGCATCATGTTTTCACTGGAAATTTTGATATTGCCCTGTTTTTCTTCTATCATAATTCTGTCTCTCCTTACTTTTGCAAGTAAATTTTTCAACAGTTATATATAAACAAAAAAGCCTGCTTTTAATCGGATTAAAAACAGGCTTTTTTACTTTTTTATTTCAGATTATCGTTCTCAATCTCAGGAGTTCTTGAGCATCTCGGCGATGGAAGCGCCGCCGATGCCGCCTTCGTTCCACTCGGTATATTCACCGTCGGATCTTTCTTTGCCGGGTCTTCTGCTACGGCCCTTGCCTTCCTCGCCTTCCGCTCTCGGAGCTCTGGAATGTCCGCCGACATTTTCGGGCTTGGGTTCCAGCGCTTTGATGGAAAGAGTCATCTTCTTCTCAGCACAATCGAGTTTGAGAATCTTCGCGTCGATTTCTTCGCCGATGCTGAGGGCCGTCGTGGGATTTTCGAGGAATTCGTGAGAAATCTGGGAAACGTGCACCAGACCGTCAATTCCCTTTTCCACTTCCACAAACGCTCCGAAAGGAACAATACGGACAACTTTGCCGTGAATGACGTCTCCCTCTGCATACTTTTCTGCGGCAAGATCCCAAGGCTGAGGCTGAAGCTGTTTATAACCGATGGAAACCTTCTTGTTTTCCGCATCGACTTTCAACACTTTGAACTGATACTTCTTACCGATTTCAAGAACATCGGTGACAGCTTTCACGCCCGTCCAGGACAGATCGGAAATGTGCGCGAGGCAATCGAAGCCGTTCACGGAAACAAACGCGCCGAAGGAAGTCACTCTTTCCACCTTTCCTTCCACGACGTCACCAACGTGAATGTTCGCAAAGAACTCTGCTTCTTTCGCGGCCTTTGCGGCTTCTCTGGCGGCCTTTTCTTCCTCGATGATCACGCGCTGAGAAGCGATGATTTCCTTTCTTCTCTCCGTCTTGATCTCGATCATTCTGAGGCGCAGCTTCTTGCCGACATACTTTTCAAGCTCTTTGACGTAACCCGAACGGATTTCACGCGCGGGAACAAACACCGTGTAAGAGCCGAGTTCACCGGTCAAACCGCCCTTATTGTATCCCGTGCAGGTAATCGAGAATTCCTTGCCCGCTTCAATATCGGCGAGCATCGCTTCCTCTTCCTTGACTTTCTTAATCATCTTCTGAGAAAGTTTCACGGGATTCACGGACACCACCATCAGTTCGATTTCCTCGCCGACTTTGGCTGCGAAATCGTCTTTATTGTAGACTTCGCAATCCACTTCGTCCTTGTCGAGCAACACTTCCTTCTTTGCAAGAGGAAGGAGCACGGCAATTCCCGAGTCGTCCGCCGACGAAATCGTGGCCGTAATCAACTGACCTTTCTTGAACTTCGGTTGATTGTCCATGTTCGCAACGACTTCTTCCATCGTTGCTTTTGCTTCTGTTTCCATTTCCATTTTTAAGAGAACCTCCTGAGTTTGCGCGTTAGGGGTACTTGCACCCGTAACGATACCTACCTTTTTGAATCCTTTGAGCGCCTTGTAATCCAGATCGTCCGAATTCCGCATACGGAATACATGATTGCAATACTTTGTACAGATATCGTACAGCTTTCCCGTATTGCTGCTGTTCACTCCTCCGATGACCAACATGGCGTCACATTGCCTGGCGAGCTTTTCCGCTTCGTTCTGGCGTCCTATAGTAGTATAGCAAATTGTTTTAAAAACTTCAACTGTTTTTCCGCACCTATCCTTAATAATTTTAATAATTTTTTCAAATTTTTCATTGGAATAGGTCGTCTGAGCCACTATACAACACTTTTTATCGGGCAAAACGGAAAAATCGTCCTCTTCGGAGGAAAAGATAAAGGCACTGTCCTCACACCATCCGTTCAGCCCGATCACCTCCGGATGCGTCGGTTCCCCCACAATGGCCACCGCATTTCCCTGCGCATACGCTTCCCGGACGATCTTCTGCGTGCGGCGCACAAATTCGCAGGTGCAGTCCACCACGCGTATTCCCCGCAAGGCACACTCGTCAAAAACTCGTTTCCCCGCTCCATGCGAACGTATGATCAAAGTCGCATCGTTGGGAACTTCCGACAGGGATTCCACCGTGACGATTCCCCGCCGGGTGATGGTATCCACCACTTCTTTGTTGTGTATGATTTCCCCGTAAATATAAGTGTTTTCGGGGTTTACGGACAAAGCGGTATCCACGGCCTTTTTCACGCCATGACAGAATCCGCCGCTTTTCGCAACCAGAACTTCCATGGACTTCTCCGTTTATCTTTCCGTCTCTGTTTTTTTCTTTCCCTTTTTGGCGGCAAGAAATTCCGCGTGCTGCCGGCGCATCGAAAGCAGTTTTTCGCAAAGTTTCCGGTCTGCTTCCTGCAACTCCTCTTCCGTCAGTTTTTTGTCATAATATTCCGTAAACTCAAAAGGTTCGCCGATCAGAATGTGATTCAGCCGGAACGGACGGGGTTTTTTGTAAATCATCATGGGAACGATAGGCACTTTTGCTTTGATCGCCATCATGGCCGCGCCGCCTTTGAACGGAAGCATTTCCGCATCCGTCTTATTTCTGGTTCCTTCGGGAAACAGGGAAATTTTCTCCCCGTTTCTGAGACATTTGAGCGAATCCATCACCGCGCGCACATCCGCTCCGTCCCGATTGACGGAAATGACTTTCAGCTTTTTACAGAATCCTTTCATAAACCAGTTATTTACAACCGACTTTTTGGATACGAAGTGAATTCCCTCCCAGGTCGTCGAAGCCGGATAAATAACGTCCCAGATCCTGTAATGATTGCAGACGTACACGCAGGCGCCGTCTTTTACCTTTCGGTTCCCGTAAAACCGAAAGGGCAGGCAGAGCCAAAAAACGGGAATCACCAGGATTCTCAAAAAATTAAGCAGTCCCATGATATGCCGCCCCTTTCGGTTTGCCGGTACGGTGATCGACGATTTTCCGTCTGCACGGGAGGCTTTTTCCGTTTTTTTCTCTTTCTCTTTCGTTTCCGGTTGAATCCGTTCTTCCATAATGTTTCCCTTTTTTCAGATTTTCGACTGAATCAACGACTTAATCTCGGCCACGACTTCTTCGATTCCCTTCTCCGACGTATCGATGACGACGGCGTCTTCCGCTTTTTTCAGCGGCGAAAATTCCCGTTCCGAATCCTGTTTGTCCCGTAACTCAATTTCCTTGCGGAGCGCCTCAAAATCCACCTTTTGTCCGCGGGATTCCAGCTCCTTCATGCGCCGCATTGCGCGCACGCGGGGGTCCGCCGTGATAAAAAATTTGAATGCGGCATTCGGCAGCACCGTCGAACCTATGTCCCGGCCATCCAGCACGCAGGACATATCCGAAGCAATTTTTCTCTGCATCTCCACCATCTTTTCCCGCACGGCTTTATGCGCGGAAATATCTGACGCAGCCAAGGAAACTTCGTTTTTCCGAATCGCCTCCGACACGTCTTCGCCGTCGAGAATGGTATGCTGACTTCCATCTTTGTACCGGATTTCCAGGCGCAGCGAATCCAGCATTTTTCCGACCGCCTGCGCGTCCTTCGGGTCAATCCCCTCGCGCAGAGCTTTCAGCGCACAGGCGCGATACATTGCCCCCGTATCGAGGTACAAAATATGATAATCTTCCGCCAGCCTCCTGGCCACCGTACTTTTCCCGCTTCCAGCCGGCCCATCCAGCGCAATATTATAAATTTCCGAAATATCTTTACGCAAAACTCTCGCTCCTCTCAAATAAACATGAGAAACCGCGCTTCCGGCCGGCCGTTCCGTAAACAGCATCACGCGGATGCAACGGGCCAGACTACCTTCCGTTTCCGGTTCCGTACAGGCAAAAAGCGGCGCAAAGTCGTATCCGCACTCTCTCGCCGCCTTGGCGGGATGCCGGGAATGCAAATCGGTTGTCAGGGAAAAAAGAAACCCGTCCGCTTCTTCCTTCCTCAATTTATTTTTTCGGAAAATTTCATCCAGCAGTTCTTTAACCGCGCCTGAAATTTCTTCCGGAGTATCCGCTTCCACCGTCGTGGCGCCGCGAATAATCATCATTCTTCGCCTCCCGTATAAGCCCTCCGGACGCTTTACCGCGCCGTGAGCGCACAAACAATGTCTGTAATTCTGTAATATTATACACAAAAAGCGTTTCTTCCGTCAAGCGAATCGCCCGCCCTTTCGGCCCGGAACGCTCATTTTATACTGTTTCCCGCCGCATATCCCGTGGAAAACGCAATCTGAAGATTAAATCCTCCCGTAAAGGCGTCAATGTCAAGCGTTTCTCCGCAAAACCGCAATCCATGCACTTTTTTCGACTCCATCGTCTTCGGATCCACGCCGGACAGCGCCACGCCGCCGGAAGTGACGACCGCTTCCGAAAAGCCCCTGAGACTCTTCGGCTGCATGGGAAATTCTTTCAGCGCCCAAAGAAGCGCCCGACGTTCCTCTTTTGTCAGGCTGTTCACATTTTTCCTGCCGTCTGTCCCGCTCGCTTCCAATACGGCACCGATCATCTTCTGCGGCAATAAATCGTCCAATGCATTGCAGAGCATCCGGTTTTTATACTTTTCAAAATCCCTGAGCAACCGCCGGTCGAGCGTCTCCTGATCCAAAGCAGGTTTCAGATCGAGCGTCAACCTAATTTCCTCCACGGGCAAACGATTAATCATTGCAGAAAGCGAAAGCACCAGCGGACCGGAAATCCCGAAATGCGCGAACAACAATTCTCCGAATCCCTCGTAAACGGTTTTCTTGCCACGCTTTGCCGTCAATGAAACATTTCTGAGCGTCAGCCCCTGCAAATTTTCAAAAAAATTTCCTTTCAGATTCAGCCCGCAAAGACTGGGCTTCGGCTCGACCAACTCGTGTCCCGCCTCCGCGGCAAACCGGTAGCCGTCCCCCGTAGAACCGGTCGTCGGATAACTCAATCCGCCCGTACAGACGATTACCTCATCGAAAAGATATTCTCCGCGATCCGTTTTCACCCCTTTTATTCTGTCACACATAATTCCTATGTCTGACAAAGCAGATTGAATTTCAATTTTTTCAACCGTTTCCGAAAGGTGAATCCGGACTCCAGTTTCTCTGCAAGCCCGTTCGAGGGCCTTGGTGACGTCGCTGGCGTGATCGGAAACGGGAAAGACGCGATTCCCCCGCTCCGTTTTCAAAGCTGTGCCGTGCGCAATAAAGAACTCTTTGGTGGCTTCGGGCGAGAAAGAATATATTACGCCCTTGAGAAATTTTCCGCCACGGACGACGTTTTCCAGAAACTCCTCCGGCGGGACGTCGTTGGTCAGATTACAGCGTCCCTTTCCGGTGATATAGATTTTTTTTCCAAGTTTTTCGTTTTTTTCAAACAAGATAACGTTGTTTCCGTTTTTGGCTGCCGCATACGCCGCCATGAGTCCGGAAGCCCCGCCCCCGATCACGCATACGTTCTTCATTTCTCCGTCTCCGCGATAACAAAGAATTTCGACGCGAAACACGCGCCGAAATTCTTTCTCTTTATGATAAACGATTTGTTCAGCTTTTCATTCAGACCGGATATACTTCGCCTTTCGCCAGATCTCTGTCTACGCCCTTTTTCTGCGCCTCTCTCCATTTGAAGAAGTTTTCGGCAACCTGTTCAAATACGGCATAAGAAAGAACATCTTCTTCCTTCTCGTAATATCCCATTTCCATGAGCTTCTTTTTGGTCTCTTCATACTCAGGCTTCATATCGTCCGCGGGGCGATAATCAATTCTCTGAATATTTCCGAGCACTTTTTTAGCGACCTCTTCATTGATGGGCATGGGCAGTTTCCCGTACTTTCCGGCAAAGAGGTCTTTGGTCTCCTTGGTCACCATTTTATAGCGCTCGCCCATGATGACATTGAGAACTGCCTGTGTGCCGACGATCTGAGACGAAGGCGTCACGAGCGGCGGATAGCCGCAATCTTTCCGGACATTGGGAACCTCAGCAAGGCATTCCATCAGTTTGTCTTCCTTTCCGGCCTTTTTCAGCTGATTGATAAGGTTGGAAAGCATACCGCCGGGGACCTGATAGATCAACGTATTGACGTCAATTCCCTTGACTTTGTCCGTCAGGATACCGTCGTCTTTCAGGCGTTTTTCCACTTTCTTGAAATGCGAAACAATCGGCAGCAGTTTTTCAATCTGAATGCCCGTATCGTAACCGGTTCCTTTCAGCGTAGCCACCAACGGCTCAGTTGCGGGCTGTGAGGTGCCGTTGGCCAGCGGAGAAAGCGCCGTATCCACGATATCCACGCCCGCCAGAATCGCCATCAGATAAACCATATCGCCCGTACCCGTCGTATTGTGCGTATGCAGGTGCAGTTTGGTTTCAGGGCGAAGTTCCTCTTTCAATGCTTTCACGAGTTCATAAGTATCGAACGGCAGAAGCAGGTTGGCCATATCTTTAAGGCAGATATTGTCAGCACCCATGTCCTCCAGCTGTTTCCCGAGCTTCACAAAGTATTCCTTTGTATAAACGGGACCGGTCGTATAACAGATTGTCGCTTCGCAGACGCCGCCGTATTTCTTGATCGCCTTCATGGAAGTTTCAAGATTTCTCGGATCGTTGAGCGCGTCGAACACACGAACGACGCCCACGCCGTTTTCAATGGATTTTTCCACGAACTTTTCGACGAGATCATCGGCATAATGACGGTAGCCAAGCAGATTCTGGCCTCTTAAAAGCATCTGAATCGGGGTCTTTTTGAGATGAGATTTCAACACCCGCAATCTTTCCCAAGGGTCCTCGTTCAGAAAGCGCAGGCAGGAGTCGAAGGTGGCTCCGCCCCAGGCTTCCAGCGAATAATAACCGATATCGTCAAGCTGTTCCAGCACGGGAAGCATTTCATCGAGACGCATTCTCGTCGCCGCCTGCGACTGATGCGCATCGCGAAGAATGGTTTCCGTGATCATAATTTTTTTGTTTTGCGTTTTGATTTCCATATTCGTATTACCTCTTCAATTTCATCCCTGCCGGCAAAGCCTGTATCAGAACAGGGACAGC
>OBKR01001919.1_pt1 | contig 16402 bp, 13 predicted proteins | sample 1518991 | NCBI WGS metagenome assembly OBKR01 (sample SAMEA2452117, study PRJEB22498) | human gut metagenome | biome: human feces; feature: human gut; material: feces | place: Australia | collected 2012
TGGCTTGGCATCTGCCGCACCTCGCTCGCCGTATCGGCACTTAGAATTATGCGGTATTGCCCAAGACTCTTTAACGCAAAATCCGGCTGTGTTTGTAGAAATAGACTAAATTTTCGACTTTTCAGATACACCCTAATTAAAATTAACGCTTTTTTCACCTTTTGACGTTGAACACGGTGTATAATAATCTAATACATTGTATAATGCAACGATAAGTCTCAAAAGTAAAAGGAGGACAAACCATGGGTGAGTATGCGGCAATCGAAAAAGAAGCCAAGCTGTTTACAGAACTGTGTGTGCATAACGATGCCATTGATCCGAACCTGTTTGATGAGTTCGGTGTAAAGCGCGGCCTGCGCGATAAGGACGGCAACGGTGTGCTGGCCGGGATTACTAATATTTCCCGCATTGATGCGTTTGAAATGCGTGACGGCGTTAAAACCCCCTGCGATGGCAAGCTGTGGTACCGCGGGTATAACGTGTATGACCTGATCCGTGGTTTGCGCGGTAAGCGCTATGGCTTTGAGGAAGTTGCCTACCTGCTGCTGCTTGGCGACCTGCCCAATGAACAGCAGCTGCATGAATTTACCGACTGCCTGACCAAATGCCGCGCCCTGCCCAGCAACTTTGTGCGGGACGTTATCATGAAAGCCCCCAGCAAGGATCTGATGAACAGCCTGACCCGCAGCGTGCTGACCCTGGCTTCTTATGATGATTCGGTGGGGGATAACAGCCTGCAGACCCAGATGGAGCAGTGCATCAAGCTGATCAGTGTCTTCCCCATGCTGGCGGTGTATGGCTACCATGCCTATAATTACTACCTGAATGACGGCAGCATGTACATCCACCGCCCGCGGCCGGAGCTTTCGGCGGCAGAAAACCTGCTGCAGATGCTGCGCCCCGACCAGCAGTATACCCCGCTGGAAGCCCATGTTCTGGATATTGCTCTTCTGCTGCACATGGAGCACGGCGGCGGCAATAACTCCACTTTCACCACCCGCGTGGTCACTTCTTCGGGGGCGGATACCTACTCGGTCATTGCAGCGGCGCTTTCCAGCCTGAAGGGCCCCAAGCACGGCGGCGCGAACATCAAGGTCATGGAGATGATGGACGATATCCGCGCCCATGTTTCCGATGTGACCGATGAGGACGAAATGCGCGCCTACATCGGCAAAATTGTAGATAAAGAGGCCTTTGACCATAAGGGCCTTGTGTACGGCATGGGCCATGCGGTCTACTCTCTGTCGGACCCGCGTGCCGTGGTGTTCAAGAGCTTTGTGCAGCAGCTGGCTATGGCCAAGGGCCGCAAGGCGGACTTTGACTTTTATAATACGGTGGAGCGCCTGGCCCCGCAGGTGATTGCCGAAAAGCGCCATATCTATAAAGGCGTTTCCACCAACGTGGACTTCTATTCCGGCTTTGTCTACAACATGCTGGGCATCCCCGTGGAACTGTATACCCCCATGTTCGCTGTGGCTCGTGTGGTCGGTTGGAGCGCCCACCGCATGGAAGAGCTGGTCAATGTGGATAAAATCATTCGCCCCGCGTACAAAAGTGTTATGGCAACCAGAGATTACCTGCCGATGGAAAACCGCGGCTGATTTCAGCCTTGCACTGGCGGGCCAGACCTGTTAAAATTATATCGTAAGCATTTTGGGCATAGCCGCAAAGGCTGTGCCTTTTTTGTGGTATATCAGTAGGAGGAATCCCTATGAACGAAACACAGGCATCTCAGCTGCCGGTTTATGCCGGGAATGACCTTGGTGCAGTGTGGCGCAGCAGCGCTACGGCATTCCGCCTGTGGGCCCCCACGGCGTGCAGCGCGGCACTGCACCGCTTTGCTACGGGCACGGACGCAGAGCCGGAAGCTGCCGACCTTGGCACCCTGGCCATGCAGCGCAGTGAGGGTGGCACCTGGTACCTGGAACTGGCGGGTGACCTGGCCGGGCAGTATTACCAGTATGAGCTGCAGTTCCCGGATGGAACCTCCACCGTTACAGCGGACCCATACGCCCACGCAGCCGGGGCAGGGGGCACCCGCAGCATGGTGCTGAACCAGGCCGCCGCCGTGCCGGACGGCTGGCAGAAGGATGAACGCCCGGCTATCCCCGCCCATGCCCGCAGCGTGTGGGAGGTGCATGTGGCGGATTTTACCGCCGACCCGGCCAGCGGCGTGCCGCAGGCTTACCGCGGCAAGTTTATGGGCTTTACGGTGGACGGCACCACCCTGAACGGGGACGGCGTACACCCCACCGGGCTGAACTACCTCAAGCGGCTGGGTGTGACCCATGTGCAGCTGCAGCCTATTTTTGACTTTGCCACGGTGGACGAAGTGAGCGGCGAGGACTACAACTGGGGGTATGACCCGCTGAATTATAACCTGCCGGAGGGCAGCTATGCCACCGATGCGTTCCACGGCGAGGTGCGCGTGCGGGAATGCCGCGCCATGATCCAGGCCCTGCACAGCGCCGGGCTGGGCGTGGTGATGGATGTGGTGTATAATCATACCTATTATTCCTACAGCTGGCTGGAACGCACGGTGCCCGGCTACTGGAACCGCCGGTGGGAAAACGGAAGCCTGACCAACGGCTCCGGCTGTGGATGTGACCTTGCCAGCGAGCGCACGATGGTGCGCAAGTATCTGGTGGATTCCTGTGTGTACTGGGCCAAAGAGTACCATATTGACGGGTTCCGCTTTGACCTGATGGCTCTGCACGATGTGGACACGATGAACGCGATCCGCGCCGCACTGGATGCCCTGCCCGGCGGCGAAGATATCCTCATGTACGGTGAACCGTGGCAGGGCGGCAGCACCCGCATGGAACACGGCGCGATCCCCGCCAACAAACAGGCGGCGGGCCTGCTGGACAGCCGCATTGGATTTTTCTGCGATAACACCCGCGATGCCATCAAGGGCGGGGTGTTCAATGCGGGCAGCGCGGGTTACATCAACGGCGATATGCACTGTGGGTATCAAGTGCTGCATTCTATCCCGGCGTGGCGCGGCGGCCAGGCGGATTTTATGCCCCAGGCGCCGGGCCAGGTGGTGCAGTATGTTTCGGCCCATGATAACTATACCCTGTGGGATAAGCTGAAATGCGTGGCCCGCCGCGGGGATTATGCCGCGCCGGATGCCGATCTGCTGGCCCAGAACCGCATGGCGGCGGGTATTTACCTGACCTGCCAGGGTCTGCCGTTCATGCAGGGGGGCGAAGAGTTTGCCCGCACCAAGCATGGCGACCACAACACCTACCGCGGCCCGCTGGAGCTGAACCGCCTGGATTGGACGCGCGCCGCCCAGCTGGAGGAGCTGGTGCAGTATTATCACGGACTGTTGGAAATCCGCAAGGCGTATCCGGAGCTTTCCGGTATGGCGGGGGATGCAGAACCCTGCATTCTGTCCCTGCCGGGGTGGCTGATCGGCTTTGTGCCAGAGCGCCAGGGCGAAAGCCTGCCAGGGCGGCTGGCCGTTTATTATAACCCGGAGTGCACCCGCCAGTGGGCGGCCCTGCCTGCCGGGAGCTGGCGCTATCTGTGCGATGGGACCCGTGCCGCCGCCGAACCTTTTGGCCCCGCCTGCCGCAATGCCATCGAACTCGCCCCCGTCAGCGTGACGATTTTGAAGGTGGAATGAGTTTACGGGGGTTTTGTTCCTTCTTTGAAAAGAAGGAAGCAGAAACTTTAATAACGGGCCGTGCCGGATATCTCACCCCATCACCCACCCGCAAGGCGACGGGCGCACAATATACGCCCCTACGAATAGAATCGCGGCACATCACGAAAAATGTGGCCATTATTCTTTTTTAATTATTCTTTCCAAAACAAACACAAGGCCCGGTGCATCTTAAACCATGCACCGGGCCCTGCCTTATCTCCAATTCCTAATTGCTAATTTCTCATTTCTAATTAAAAACGAAAACTCCTCCCGCCTAACTTACCTCATCGCTTCTTCATACTTTCTCACAATGTCTTTCAGCGCCTCAAGGCCAATGGTGTAATCCTCCGGCGTGTCCAGCGAATGGTTGCCGCCCTCCACAAAATAGGTAGTGATGGCGGGGTCATCCTCCAAAGCACGGCGCAGCGCGGCACCGCCCAACGGGTCCGCAGTGCCGGTGGCGTGCCAGGCGGGCATCCCGGCGTAAAGCGGGGCATACTCCCACGCAAGGGGCGTTAATTGCAGCAGGGTCACATGGTATTCCGGGTGGGCCTTTACCCAACCGGCGGCCACCATCGTGCCAAAGCTCTTGGCAATGCAGATGTACCGGTCATACCCGGCGGGAATCTGCGTCATGGCGTCCTGCGCGGCGCCGGGGTAGCTTTTGGCGGCGCTGGCCTGCGGCGTTTCCTCGTGGGGGAACAGCTGGCTGTACTGCACCACCATGCAGTCCAACCCCTGCCGGCGGGCAACCTTGGCGGCATAATACAGCAGCGGTTTGTCCGGCCCGTAGCCAAAGCCGGGGAACAAAACAACCAGCTTTTTCTCGTTCTGCATCACTTTACAAGCACCACATAGTTTTCTTTGCGCGGGGCAGGGGCCTTTTTGCCGCCCTCGGCAGCATAACCCAGGATGCAGTTGCCCACGCCGCGCAGGTTTTCGGCATTGGGCACACCCCACTTTTTCAGCAGAGCCTGGCCCTCGGCGGTTTCAAACATTTCCTTTGCGCGGTGGATCCAGCAGGCGGAAAGCCCCACGCTCTCGGCGGCGTTCAGCATGTTGCCCATCACCAGGCTGCCGTCCTCCACACAGGTGGGGATGGTTTTATCCACCAGCACAACGGCAACGCAGGGAGCGCCATAGAACGGGTCGCCATTGCCGCCCATCGCGGCGGCGTTCATCTTGCTCAAAGTATCGCGGTCGGCCTTGTTCTGTATGCAGACAATCACCGGGCTCTGGCGGCCCATGCCGGTGGGGGCCCAGGTGCCGGCTTCCAGCACGGCGTTCAGTGCTTCCGGCTCCGGCATCTTGTCCAGGTAGCAGCGGCAGCTGCGGCGGGTTTTCATGGTATTCAAAACTTCATTGGTCATGGTAGTGCCATCCCTTTCATTTAATATTGCAGCTTTATTATACCATGGGGATGCAAGCGGATAAAACTTTCCTGAAAGTAAAATAAAATTTTTCCTGAATGGAGAAATACGGTATGGTGTGCCACACCGCGCCGTGGTATGCTGGAAGCACACAAGGGAGGGCATAAACCATGAAACTGATGCTTGTACAAAATACCGCGCAGCAGCGCGCTGACGCCCGTACTGAACAGCAGGCGCAGCGCCGGGCAGCCGCCTGCGAAGATTCCCTTGCCGCCCGCCGCTTGGCGGTTTATCAGGCCCGGCGGACGGAATGGCAGGCGGGCCAACCCCTGCGCTGACGGCAAAGGGGCAGGGGAGAGCGCGCCGTCGCTGCGTGCGATAATTTATGAATAGCATGTAAAATCATACAGAATCATGGAAGGCCAGCCTTTTTCGGGCTGGTCTTATTTTTTGCGCCATGGTATAATGTCCCTAAGTCACGAACAAAACTGTAGAATAAGGAGAGAAGGAACCCATGAAATTTTCCGAAATGCCCTATGAGCGCCCGGACATGAGCGCCCTGAAAGAACAGTTTGCCGCACTGACCGAGCGTTTGCAGAACGCCCCCGACTATGCCGCTGCCCGCGCCGCTTTTTTGGAGGAGCAGGTGCTGAACAAGCATGTGGATACCCTGTTCACCCTGGCCAGCGTGCGCCATACCATTGATACGCGGGATAAGTTCTATGATGAAGAGATGGAATTTGCCAACAGCGCCATGCCGCAGATCCAGCAGTGGCAGGATTCCTGGACCGCCGCCATGCTGGCAAGCCCCTACCGCAAAAACTTTGCCGAAGAATACGGCGACCTGATGTTTGTGAACGCCGAAATTGAGCGCAAGGCATTCTCGCCCGATATCATGGAGGAACTGCAGCAGGAAAACGAGCTGACCCAGCAGTATGGCAAGCTGCTGGCCAGCGCACAGATCCCGTTTGAAGGCGGGGTATACACTCTGTCCCAGCTGAGCCCGTTCAAGAATGACCCGGACGATGCCCGCCGCCTGGCCGCCTGGAAAGCCGAGGGCCAGTGGTATAAGGACAACCAGAAACAGCTGGATGATATTTATGACAAGCTGACCCACCTGCGGGATAAGATGGGCAAAAAGCTGGGGTACGAGGGTTACACCACCCTGGGTTACTACCGCATGGGCCGCAACTGCTATACCAAAGCGGATGTAGAAAAGTTCCGTGCCGCCGTGGTCAAGTATCTGGTGCCGCTGGCGGACAGCATCTACCGTGAGCAGGCCAAGCGCCTGGGCAAACAGTACCCCATGAGCTTTGCCGATAATGCCCTGATGTTCCGTTCCGGCAACCCCGCCCCCTGCGGCGATGCCGATGCCATTCTGGCCCAGGGCAAAAAATTCTATGAGGAACTTTCGCCCGAAACCAGCGTCTTCTTTAACACCATGCTGGACAATGAGCTGCTGGACGTGCTTTCCACCCCCGGCAAGGCGGCGGGCGGCTACTGCACCAGCCTGTGGGATTATCAGGTACCGTTCATTTTTGCCAACTTCAACGGCACCCAGCATGACGTTGAGGTGGTCACGCATGAAGCGGGTCATGCCTTTGCCGCATACACCAACCGTGACCGCGTGCCGTATTCCACCGTGTGGCCCAGCATGGAAGGGTGCGAAGTCCACTCCATGTCGATGGAATTCTTTGCCTGGCCGTGGGCGGAGGGCTTCTTTGGCAAGGATACCCGCAAGTTCCTGTACAGCCACCTGGCCGGTGCGCTGACCTTTATCCCGTATGGCACCATGGTGGACCATTTCCAGCATATCGTGTACGAAAAGCCGGACCTGACCCCTGCCGAGCGCCACGCCGCCTGGAAAGAACTGCTGGGCATTTATATGCCGTGGATGAAGCTGGATGGCGAGATCCCGTTCTACAGCGAGGGTGAGGGCTGGCAGCGCCAGAAGCATATTTACGAAAGCCCCTTCTATTATATTGACTACTGCCTGGCACAGACCGTCAGCCTGCAGTTCTGGGCCATGCTGCAAAAGGACCGCGCCAACGCGTGGGAGCACTACATGGCATACACCCGCCAGGGCGGCAGCCGCGTGTTTACTGAGCTGCTGAAAAACGCCGGTCTGGACAGCCCGTTTGAGGAAAGCTGCCTGCGCGGCGTGTGCGAAACGGCCAAGCAGTGGTTGGACAGCTATGACCTGACGGGGATCGAATAATGCAGCAAAAGAAAACCCGCCGTGGGCGGGAATACCTGAATGACTTCCGCAGAGATGTCAATGGCAGCTACCTGTACCAGGGCAGCTACCGCCGCTATACCGGCAGCATGCCGTATGCCAAACTGCGGGGCCTGCTGTGGGCGCTGTGCGGCGGGGCACTGGCGGCGCTGGCGGCGGCGGGCATGGTGCCCGCGCCGGGGGCCATGCAGCAGTTTTATGTACTGCTGCCGTATGCCGGGGCGCTGGTGGCTGGTATCAGCGCGGTGTGGGCGCTGGCCCGCATGAGCCGCGGCGGGGCACGCCTGCGCAGCTATGTGTATGAAGAAACGGTAGCCAAACTGCCGCTGCGCTGCCTGTTGACCGGGGTGTTCGCCGCGTTGGCTGCAGTAGGGGAGTGTATGGATGTGTTCTTGAACGGCGGACAAGGCGCTATCTGGTATGCAGTATTATTTGCAGCGCTGGCCGCTGCGGCTGCTGCGGCTGCTTTTGCCGCAGGGCACACCATCCGGGCAGCGGTTTATACCGAAGAATCCGACTCCGGGCGCGAAAAGTAAAAGACCTTGCACCATAACGCAGAATTTAGCCCGCTAAAGTGCGGCGCGGAAGAATTTCACAAAATTCAGCGTGCTGTTATGGTTATCCTGCTGACTTTTATTTAGATGTTGCCAAAACGGCGTTTTTTGGTTGACAGAAATTGAAAATTGCGATATTATAACATAGTTATTGGTGACATTTGTTTGCGGTGAGGGAACACCGCAAATGCGGAAAGGCTTAAGCCTTTCTTATTTAACACTCCTTTTGGTAGTGTTAAAATTGCCGCCATTACCAAAATGATTTGGGAGGTTATACAAACATGAAAAACACCAAGCAAGTGCTTGCACTGGCCATGGCAGTTGCAATGGCTGCGGGCCTGCTGGCTGGCTGCGGTTCTTCCGCTTCCAGCAGCGCTGAGTCTGTTGCTTCCGGCGAGGCTACCAGCGAAGCCGCTGCTACCGATACCGGCAGCAGCGATGGCACCCTGGTTCTGGCAGATACCGGCTTTGAGGGCAAGTTCAGCCCGTTCTTCGCCGCTTCTTCCGCTGACCAGCACGTTATCGACCTGACCAACATTGCCCTGCTGGGCGCTGACCGTAAGGGCGAAATGATCCTGAAGGGCATCGAGGGTGAGACCCGCGAGTACAACGGCACCGATTACACCTACTATGGCCCCGCTGACTGCGAAGTGACCGAAAATGCTGACGGCACCGTTACCTATGCCATCAACATGCGCGATGACCTGGTCTTCGCTGACGGCACCCCCATCACCATTGATGACGTCATCTTCAACCTGTATGTTTACATGGACCCGACCTATGACGGTTCCGCCACCCTGTACTCCATGCCCATTGCCGGCCTGGATGATTACCGCAGCAGCATGACCACCCTGTCCAAGCTGATTGCTGAGGCAGGCGAGGACAACACGGATAACAGCCTGTTCACCGCTGAGCAGCAGAAGGCTTTCTGGGATGCTGTTAACGAAGGCGGCACTGCATTTGCACAGGAGATCGTTGATAGCTGTGTTGCTGACGGTTACGCTGACGAAGGCGACGTTGCCGCTGCTGCTTCCGCTTGGGGCTTTGACGGCCTGGCCGCTGACGCTACCGCAAAGGATTTCTTCCTGGCTATCGCAGAAAAATATGACTGGAACTTTGCTTCCATGGAAGCTGAGACCGCAGGTTCTGCTCTGTCTGACCTGATTCCGGCTGATGTTTATGCTTACTCCACCACCGGTGTTGCCACCGGCGCTGACGTTGACACCGTTTCCGGCATTGTCAAGACCGGCGATTACAGCATGACCATCACCACCACCGAGCTGTCCAACTCCATGATCTACCAGCTGCAGCTGCCTATCGCCTCCCTGGATTACTATGGCGACCGCAGCCTGTATGATTACGACAACCACTCCTACGGCTTCAAGAAGGGCGACCTGAGCAAGGTTCGTTCCGTCACCAGCACCCCCCTGGGCGCCGGCGCTTACACCTTCAATAAGTACAGCGATGGCGTCATCTACCTGGATGCCAACCCCAGCTACTATCAAGGCGAGCCCGCTGCCAAGCACGTCAACATGAAGGAAACCCAGGAAGCCGATAAGATCACCGGTGTTCAGGCCGGCACCATCGACATTTCCGATCCTTCTTACTCTCTGGAAGCTGCCAACCAGATCGCTACCATCAATGGTGGTAATTCTGACCTCGACGGCTCTGTCATCACCACCCGTCTGATGGACTTCCGCGGCTATGGCTACATTGCCCTGAGCGCCAACAACGTTAAGGTCGGCAATGATCCCGCTTCTGAGGAATCCAAGAACCTGCGCAAGGCTATCATGACCGTGATTGCCGCTTACCGTGATGAGGGCATCAACTCTTACTACGGCGATACCGCAAGCGTTATCAACTACCCCATCTCCAACACCTCCTGGGCAGCACCCTCCGTTACCGACGACGGCTACAAGATCGCTTACTCTACCGACGTTGACGGCAACGAGATCTACACCAGCGATATGAGCGGCGACACCAAGTATGCTGCTGCTCTGCAGGCCGCCCTCGGCTACTTCGAAGCAGCCGGCTACACCGTTGAAAACGGCCAGGTTACCGCAGCTCCGGCTGGCGCCAAGATGGAATACACCGTCAACATCGGCGCTTCCGGCAACGGCGACCACCCCTCTTTCCAGGTTCTGACCAATGCAGCCGCTGCCCTCAAGACCATCGGCTTCACCCTGACCGTCAACGACCTGGCAAACGCTTCTGACCTGTACAGCTCTTATCAGTCCGGCGTTGCCGAAGGCTGGGTTGCTGCATGGCAGTCCACCAACGACCCCGATATGTACCAGCTGTACGACAGCAAGGGTTCCACCAACTACTACCAGATCAACGATGCTGACCTGGACGAGCTGATCGAGACTGCCCGCCAGACCACCGATCAGGATGCCCGTAAGGCCATGTACAAGGAAGCTATGGAGATCATCCTGGATTGGGGCGTTGAACTGCCGGTTTACCAGCGCAGCGAATCCGCCATCTTCTCCAGCGAGCGTATCGACACCGCTACCATCCCCAACGATCTGACCCCGTACTGGACTTACCAGTCTGAAATCAATACGATCGCTCTGAAGTAATTTCAGCGCAGCCTGTTGTTGAATTTATGGTGAGCAGCCGCTCTTGGTGCCGCACTGGTTCTGGGAGCGGTTGCTTGCTGTTAGTACAAACGGCGGCAGCATTTGCAGCCCAAATGTGGCCGTCCCATTCCCCCGGACAGTTCCCTCTGTCCGAGGGAGGGGGATGCCCATATTCGGTATCAAAGTAATGAGGTGTATCTGAAAACAAAGAAAATGACGGATGTTTCGCAAACATGAGGCGAATTTAAGGCAAAAAGCCGCAGGAATCCTTTGTGGATTCCAAGGCTTTTTAACGCAAAATTCAGTCGTGTTTGTAGAAACAGGCTAAATTTTCGACTTTTTAGGTACACCATAGGCGAAGCTACAAGGCCCCGGCTCATGTGTATTTTGGAGCCATGCGGCGCAGCCATTAAAAACGCGGCCTCCCTGCCCGCGAAGGAAGGAACGATTTTTCAAGTGCGAAACTACGTCATCAAGCGTATCCTGCTTTCTTTTGTGATCCTGTTTTGCGTTACCTTCATCATCTATGTGATGATGCGCAGCCTGCCCAGCTCTTTTGCCGAGAACATGGCCATGCAGCTGTCCCAGGCACCGGGCGCAAAACCGTATCAGGAATGGCTGGATCAGCTCAACGCAGCCTATGGTCTGGATAAGGGCATCCTGCCCGGTTTCATGACCTGGCTGTCCAGCGCAGTGCACGGTCAGTTCGGTGACAGCTGGAAGTGGAACGTCCCTGTTGTTCAAAAATTCCAGGAAGTTATTGGTCTGTCTGTTGTCATGGGCGGCATCTCCTTTGTGGTGTCCATGATCATCGCCGTGCCCCTGGGCATCCTGGCTGCTACCAAACAGTATTCCCGTACCGATTACGTCATCACCGCTGTGGCTCTGGTGGGCATCTCTCTGCCCAGCTTCTTCTTTGCCACGCTGCTCAAGCTGCTCTTCTCTGTCAAGCTTGGCTGGTTTGACCTGTACGGCCTGGTCGGGCGTGATTATGCCCAGCTCAGCTCGTGGGGCCAGTTCTGTGACCGCGCCAACCATCTGGTGCTGCCCATCATCACGCTGGTCATTGTTTCCATCGGCTCTACCATGCGTTACACCCGCACCAACATGCTGGAAGTGCTGAACGCCGACTATATCCGTACCGCCCGCGCCAAGGGCCTTTCGGAGCATGTGGTCATCTATAAGCACGCATTCCGCAACACCCTGATTCCGCTGGTTACCATCATCGGTGGTTCCCTGCCCGGCCTGTTCAGCGGTGCCTTGATCACGGAGACTCTGTTCTCCATCCCCGGCATCGGCTACATCTCTTACCAGTCCATGGTTGCGGGCGATATCCCGTTCACCATGTTCTACCTGTCCTTTATGGCGGTGCTTACCCTGGTCAGCAACCTGCTGACTGATATCATGTACGCAGTGGTTGACCCGCGCGTGCGCATTTCTTAAAGAAAGGAGACTGCACCCATGAGTGAGAATACCCAGAACAACACCCCCAAAAAGGAGCAGTACTCCCTGAACGACGACCGCCGCGTTAAGGTGCTTTCGCCCGGCGCGCTGGTTGCCAAGCGGTTCTTCCGCAACCGTCTGGCCGTTGTGGGCCTGACGATGCTGCTTGCCATGTTCGTCTTTTCCTTCATTGGCGGCGTGGTCAGCCCTTACGGCCAGGACCAGCAGTTCTACACCTACACCCAGATGTCCAAAGAGTATGTGGGTGTGACCCGCAACGATAAACTGCGCTTTGTTGTTGCCGATGGCCAGGAGTTCGGCTCCATTGCCCAGAGCAAGGGCAACGAGACCATCAAGAAGGGTGAAGAGACCTTTACCTATAAAGATAACGATTACGAAGTGGAAACCCTGAGCGAGGACCTGTACATCTTCCGCCAGGGCCGCACTGTGCTGGCTTATGCCTCTAAGGATATGGTCACCGCAGCGGACGGCGTGGCCGAGCTGAGCTTTGATGCCAAGCTGGCCGCCCTGACTGCCCAGGCAGCAGGGGAGACCACCTTTACTGCCGATGGCCAGGATTATGAACTGGATGCTGACGGCAATATTATCCAGAGCGGCAGCGAAGTTGCCTATATCGGCCGCTTTGTTGTTTCCGCTGCCGATGCCAGCGTGGTCATCGGCCGTGACTTCCGCGACCGCCTGGAAGAAGCCATTGACGATAATATTACCGAGTTCACCTACACCGATGCCGACGGCAACGAAGCCGAGTATGACATCGTGTACGATGCCAGCACCGGCGTTTGGAGCGTGAAGCAGATGACGGAAACCTATGTGTTTGACCGTTACGCAAGCCCCAACAAGGAGCACTGGCTGGGCACCGATACCAACGGTATGGACATGCTGACCCGCCTGATGTACGGCGGCCGCGTTTCCCTGATCATCGGCTTCATCGTTGTTGCGATCGAAGGCTCCATCGGTATTGTTATGGGCGGTATCTCCGGCTACTTCGGCGGCTGGGTGGATAACCTCATCATGCGTATCGTGGACGTTTTCTATTGCCTGCCCTCCATGCCCATCATCATCATTCTGGGCGCTGCCATGGACGCCATGCGCATTGATTCCTGGACCCGTATGATGTACCTGATGCTGATCCTCGGCTTCCTGGGCTGGCCCGGCATTGCCCGCCTGGTCCGCGGCCAGATTTTGTCCCTGCGCGAGCAGGAGTTCATGACGGCAGCCGAAGCCTGCGGTATCAGCGCATGGCACCGCATCTTCCGCCACCTGATCCCCAACGTTATCCCGCAGCTGATTGTTACCTGCACCATGAGCCTTGGCTCCACCATCCTGACGGAAGCCACCCTGTCTTTCCTGGGTCTGGGCGTTAAGTACCCGTTTGCATCCTGGGGCAACATCATCAACGATGTCAACAACGCTTATGTTATGACCAACTATCTGTTCATCTGGGTCCCGGCCGGCATCTGCCTGCTGATCACGGTTCTGGGCTTCAACTTTGTGGGCGATGGCCTGCGCGATGCCTTTGACCCCAAGATGAAACGCTGATGAAAGGAGACACACACGATGGCTAAACAACAGGACGGTTACCTTTCCGCCAAGGAGTCGCGGCGTATCTCCAAAGAAAACCGCCGCATTACGGACCAGTACGAAAAACAGCGCAAGCGCAAGAATGTGCCGGAATCTGAGTACCTGACCCAGATGAAGAACCCGGAAAACGCTGTTGAATTTGATAACCTGCACACCTATTTCTTTACCGATACCGGCGTGGTAAAAAGCGTGGACGGTGTTTCGTTTGAAGTTCCTGTGGGCAAAACCGTGGGCGTTGTGGGCGAATCCGGCTGCGGCAAATCCGTTACCAGCCTTTCGCTGATGCAGCTGCTGCAGCGCCCCCAGGGCCAGATCGTTCAGGGCGAGATCCGCCTGAACCTGGGTAATGGCAAAGCCTATGATGTTGCCAAAACTCCCGGCACGGTCATGCAGCACCTGCGCGGCAACTATATTTCGATGATCTTCCAGGAGCCGATGACCAGCCTGAACCCGGTGTTCCGCATCGGTGCTCAGATCGATGAAGTCATTGCTCTGCATGACGGCGAAGGCAAGAGCAAAGAGGACATCAAAAAGCGCACCGTTGAAATGCTGGAGATGGTTGGCATCGCCAACAGCCAGGGTGTATATGAGATGTACCCGCATGAGTTGTCCGGCGGTATGCGCCAGCGTGTCATGATCGCCATGGCATTGGCCTGCAACCCCAAGGTTATCATCGCCGACGAACCCACCACCGCACTGGACGTGACGATTCAGGCCCAGATCCTGGACCTGCTGCGCAACCTGAAGGACCGCATTAACTCCTCCATCATGCTGATCACCCATGACCTGGGTGTGATTGCCGAGATGGCAGATTACGTTGTTGTCATGTACGCAGGCCGCGTAGTGGAAAAGGGCACCGCTCAGGAGATTTTCGCAAACCCGGCTCACCCCTATACCATCGGCCTGATGGCTTCCAAACCGATCGTGGGCAAAAAGGTGGACCGACTGTACTCCATCCCCGGCAAGGTGCCCAACCCGGTCAATATGCCCAACTACTGTTACTTTAAGGATCGCTGCGAGATGGCTCTGCCCTGCTGCGATGGTGAATACCCCTGCGAGATCAGCCTGTCCCCCACGCACAAGGTCAGCTGCTACCGCTACTATGAAAATAATCGAAAGGCGGGTGAGTGACGATGGCACAGGCAGAAAACGCAAAAAAGCTGGACTATACCCCCGTCACCTATGATGATCAGTATATTCTGATGGTCAACCAGCTTAAAAAATACTTCCCCATCAAGGGCGGCCTGATGTCCCAGACCGTGGGTCATGTCAAGGCTGTCGATGGCGTTACCTTCAACCTCAAGCGCGGCCATACCATGGGTCTGGTCGGCGAATCCGGCTGCGGCAAATCCACCACCGGCCGTACAATCCTGCGCCTTGCCGGCGAAAAAACCGGCGGTCAGGTACTGTTCAACGGCAAAGAAGTGTATGATATGACCGGCAGGGAGCTGCGTAACCTGCGTACCAAGATGCAGATCATCTTCCAGGACCCGTTCTCCAGCCTGTCCCCGCGTCTGCCGGTTGGTGAGATCATCGGTGAGGCTGTGCGCGAGCATAACCTGGTGCCCAAGGCAGAGTTCAATGATTATATTGACCAGGTCATGGATAACTGCGGCCTGCAGCCTTACCACAAAACCCGCTATCCGCACGAATTTTCCGGCGGCCAGCGCCAGCGCATCTGCATTGCCCGCGCCCTGGCCCTGAACCCGGAGTTTGTTGTGTGCGACGAACCGGTCTCTGCACTGGACGTTTCCATTCAGGCCCAAATCATCAATCTGCTGAAAGAATTGCAGGATAAATATAACCTGACCTACCTGTTCATCTCCCACGATCTTTCTGTTGTTGAGCATATTTCGGATACGGTCGGTGTTATGTACCTGGGCAACCTGGTGGAGTACGGTGCAACGCCGGATATCTTCAGCCATCCGCTACATCCCTACACCAAGGCACTGTTCAGCGCCATTCCTATCCCGGACCCGACCATTCGCCGCGAGCGCATTGTGCTGCAGGGCTCCATTCCGTCCCCGGCCAACCCGCCCAAGGGCTGCAAGTTCCATACCCGCTGCCCCTATGCGACCGAGCGCTGCAAGACCGAAGCGCCGCAGCAGCGTGAGGTGGAACCCGGCCACTATGTTGTGTGCCACCTGTACGAAAAATGAAGCATAACGAACCCTTTGAGGATGACGGCCGCACCGTGGCCGATATGAGTGGCATTGAGCACGACAGTATCTGGCTGCCGCGCCGCCGCAAGCAGGGCCATACCCCCGCGCAGCAGCCCCAACAGGCTGCTGACCGTCCCTGGGAGGAAGACCCCCAGCTGACCGGTAAGGAGCGCCTGTGGGCGATCCTGGGTGCGCTGAAAGCTACCCTGCTGATTTGTGGCGTCTACCTGCTTGGCCTGCTGGCCCTGCTGGCGCTGCTGTTTACCCTCTGGCATTAAAAAATACCCCCGCCTTTGTTTTGGCTGCGTGACAGCTGGAATAAGGACGGGGGTGTTTGGTTTTGTGGGGAAAGGGCAACTTGCCCGGTAAGGTGGGGGCACCCGACCCCGCCGAGAAACGTAAATATTTGCTGCAAACCTACAAACATTTGTAGGGGACGATGCTTTCATCGTCCCGCGGATGAGCTGATGTGGTGAATTTTGTTAATGGTATTCGGGACAAGGTTTCGGAACGGTCAAGACTGTTCCCTGCAGAAGCTTTTTTAGCATGTGGTGGATGATTTATCTTCCTCAAGGACGGGATGAGGGCATCCCACCCTACAGTGCCTAAATAAAAGTACAACACAAAAGCGCACCGCACACCCTATCCAAGAGGTTGCGATGCGCCTTTTATTATTCATTGCTTTCTTGATGGAAAATAATATTATTGTGTTATGGCAACACCGCACAATTCCCGCCTAGCGGCTTAAGCACCGCTTCGGCGGCTGCGGCACGGCATCTGCGTTGCCAAAATGCTCGATAA
>OBKR01001930.1_pt1 | contig 16351 bp, 14 predicted proteins | sample 1518991 | NCBI WGS metagenome assembly OBKR01 (sample SAMEA2452117, study PRJEB22498) | human gut metagenome | biome: human feces; feature: human gut; material: feces | place: Australia | collected 2012
CAGGACCAGCTTCTTATGGTATGACAGATACAATGGGAAGAATGCATTCAGATGCTCAATTTGCAGGTTCTTCATCAGTACCAGCTCACGTTGATATGATGGGATTAATAGGAATGGGTAACAACCCAATGGTTGGTGCTACAGTTTCAATAGCAGTTGCAGTAGAAGAAGCTATGAAATAGTTGATAATACTGTAATGTAGCAATTATCTAATGTTTATAAAACTATAAAAATAAACTAAAAAATAATAAAAAGTTGTCAACTGTCAACCATTTGTCAACCAAAAAATTGTCCGCTAATTTAGTGGATAATTTTTTTATACAATAAACAAAAAAATGTTCGTAAAAACTATTGACAAATTCTAAAAAGCAATGTAGAATATACACAAAATACGAACATACGTTTATGTAATGAATTGATAGGAGGATAAAAAGATGAATATTCTAAAACAAAAAAATAATAATATAATTGATTTGACAAAACCAGTAGAAATAAAAACATATTTAACGGTTAGCGTTTTAGGAAAAAGTTTAAATTTGAATATCAATTTTAAAAATATCAATGTTCCAGAATTAGATATGAATGAAAAAGAGGTAAATTTATTTTTACCAGTAAGATATAAAAAAATAGGAACAGTTGAAATTGTAAGTGAAGCTATAAAAAAGATGTATTCTGAGATTGCAGAAATAGAAATTGCAAATAGTATGGAAAAAATAAGAGTAATGCTAGGTTTTGCACCAGAAGATTATGCTATAAAAAGAATGCCAGATACATTTATAAAAAATGCCAGAAATAAAACAATAATAATAAATCCAGATATTACGAAATATAGTAGAAAAATAATTGAAACAAGTTTGATACAAGCCTTTTGCAAAACAAAACATAAAGAAAACTCAAAAGAATATAAGGCCCTATTAAAAAATGCAATAGAAAAATATGAAAATTATGAGTATAGAATAATTAAGGTATCATAACAATTATACTTTAAATACATTACGAGAATAAATTGCTAAAAAAATATTTCTGCTACATAATAAGGCAGGATATTAAATCCTGCCTTATGTATTCTATCTTTTCCAAAATAAAATATATAAAACGAACTTAAAATCCTGTCTAATAATAATAGCCAATAATTAATTGTAAATAATTAATCACTAAAAATTAATAATAATTTAACTAATTAAAAACTAAAACTATTTCATTTGGCTTTCAGCTTGTTGTATTAACTTCTTAACCATGTTTCCACCAATTCTACCAGCGTCTCTTGCAGATATATCACCGTTGTATCCATCTTTTAGATTTACTCCAACTTCGCTAGCAACTTCGTATTTGAATTTGTTTAATGCATCAGCAGCTTCTGGAACTACTTTGTAATTGCTATTGCTTGATGAATGTGCCATAATTTTCACCTCCTAGTGAGTATTTAAAAAGCGTATGTGCTCTTTACAGTATATATAATGCCTCAAATTTTCAAAAATAAACTGGAAATTTTATGAAAGAAAAATAAAAAAATGTTTAAAAAGATAAAAACTATGTTATAATATTGCTGTTAAACCGTAGAAAAATTTAAAAAACTTAATTTAAAGTATTATAAATATGTCTTAAATTATATATTTTTGAAAGAATAGAAAGGAAATTAATATGTATAAATTAGTAGCAATAGATTTAGATGGAACTTTATTAAATTCATATGGAGAAGTATCAGAGAAAAATAAAGAAGCAATACAAAAAGCAAAAAATAAAGGTGCAGAAATAGTAATTGCATCTGGACGACCAATTTCATCTGCAAGAAGTTATGCATATGAAGTTGGAGCAGATAATTATATAATTTGTGGAAATGGTTCTGTATTATATGATATGAAAAATGAACAAATAATATACGATAAATTTATAGAAAGACAAAAAGCTTTACAGATTATTAAAATTTGTGAAGAAAATAGTATATTTTTTAATATATATACAGAAAAATTAACAATTTCAAAATCACTAAATTATAATATTTTATTTTACAATAATGAAAATAAAAATGTTCCAGAGGATAAGAAAACCAACATAAAAATAATAGATAATATATATAAATATGTTGAAGAAAATCCAGATTTACAAGTTCTAAAAATTACTGTTTGCGATGAAAGCAAAATAATTTTTGATAGTATAATTAGAAAACTAAGAGAAGTAAAGAATGTAGATGTACTTGATTTACAACATATGGCTAGAAAGTATATTAAGCTTGGCACAGAAGAAAAGAAAGTTGAATATTATTATACAGAAATAACTAGCAAGGATGTTGATAAATGGGGAGCTATTGAAAAATTAGCTGATAGATTGCAAATAAATAAAGAAGAAATAATGGCAATTGGCGATAATATGAATGATAAAAGAATGGTTGAAAATGCTGGGCTTGGAGTTATGATGGAGAATTGTGCTCCATACATGAAAGAGTTTGCAGATGTGATTGTTAAAGATAATAATAATGATGGTGTTGCTGAAGCAATAGAAAAATATGTGTTAGGTGAAGAATAATACTAAAAATGAATTCATAATGTAGTGGAAAAATGTATTCTTAAAAGAAATATCTATTGGAAGGATAATATAGAATAAAAGAAAATAAAATGCACAAAATAACTAAAAGAGGTGCATTTTATGTTTAAAGAGAAAAATATTGAAAATAGAAAATTAAGAAATTTACAAAAACAAAATTTTGATATTGTAAAAATAGAAGGCTTATATAAAAATGATAGTAGTACAGATGAATCCAATAATTTTCATTTAGAAGAATTACTAGGAGGAGAGGGAACAACAAAATATGGAGAATTTGTTTCTTCATATTTTGCATGGATTGGACTTAATAGGCAAAAAAATAGGGCAGATGAGTTAAATGAGATGACTAGAAAAAAATATACGTCTAAAAAATATTAAGTTTATAAATAATGATGTTAACAGATTAATTAACAAAAGAAAAAATATAAAAATAAAATGTAAAAGCAAAAGAAAAGTTAAAAATTAAAAATTTAAACCAGCATCAAATTAAGGTCAATTGAAAAAAATATAAAAATTAAGACCAATTGGAAATAAAAATTATAAAAAAGCTATTGACATAAAAAATAATGGTGCTATAATAAGAATGTAGGTCAAAGAAAGTCAAAGTCAAAAAACGATTGAAAGCAAAATTTAATATGATATGAAAATAGTAATATAAATAGAAAAGAGGCGGTAAAAGGTGAGAATATCAGATATGATAGAAGATTTTATAAAGGATTTATTTGATGATGAAGATAGTATTGAAATACAAAGAAACGATTTAGCAGAAAAGTTCAACTGTGTGCCATCTCAAATAAATTATGTAATATCTACAAGGTTTAAACCTACACAAGGTTATTATGTTGAAAGCAGACGTGGTGGTGGAGGACATATTACAATTACTAAAGTAAACATTACAAAAAGCAATTACTTAATGCATATAATATCAAGTATGGGAGATGCTGTAACGGCTCAAGAAGTTAGCATATTTATTAGTAATTTTTTATCATATGATATGGTTACTAAAAATGAGGCAAAACTTTTAAAGGTTGCAACTAGTGACAATGTTCTCACTGTAGATCCAAAAGAAAAAGATAAATTAAGAGCTAACATATTTAAAAATATGTTATTAAATCTTGTTGAAGATTAACTAAAAGATTACAGAAGAAAAGAGTATTTTAGCAAAAGCATTAAATTATGTTTATGATAAAAAGCTAAAATCTTAAAAGAAAAAAATTAAATTATAACAGTAAAAAGGTAATGAAAAACTGTTAAAAAGACGACTAAAAATAAAATCTATTATAGGAGGATGATTATTATGGTATGTCAAAATTGTGGAAAAAATGAAGCTAATGTTAAATATACTCAAATTGTTAATGGAGTAAAGAAAGAGATGGTATTATGCGAAGAATGTGCCGAAAAGATGGGAATATCAAATTTTAAGGTTAATATGCCAATCCATTTTTCAAATTTCTTTGATGATTTGTTTGATGATGAACAATTATTACCAAGTTTTATGAAGGAGAATAGCAATACGTGTACAAACTGTGGAGAAGAGTATGATAATTTTATAAAAACAGGATTATTAGGTTGTGCAGATTGCTATGATATGTTTGAAGATAAAATTGACCAAGTATTAAAGAATATGCAAGGAAGTATAAAACATGTTGGAAGAAAACCTTTAAACATTGAAGGGAAAATGAAAAATACTGGCGAAAATAAGGTTAATGTAAATTCTCAAAATTCTAAGGCTGAAAAAGATAAAAAAGTAAGTCAAGTTGATGAGCTGGAGCCTTTGAAAAGAGAATTGAATATTGCAATACAAGAAGAAAGATACGAAGATGCAGCTAAAATAAGAGATAAAATTAAAGACATTGAAAAGAAAAATGCAAAATAATAGAAAAAGATTAGTCAATTTGAAATTATTAATGGAGAAGGGAAGTAGTAAAATGTCTAATTGGTATTTACAAAATGGAAAAGATTCTGATGTAGTAATTAGTACAAGAGTAAGGCTTGCACGTAATATTAAGAATTTTAATTTTGAAAATAAATGCTCAAAAGATGATAAAAAGCACATATTAGAAAAAATAGAAGGCGTTCTTCCAAGTATTGGATACGATTTAAAATTATTAAGATTAAAAGATATGGATAATCTAACAAAACAATCTTTAGTTGAAAAACATATTATCAGTCCAGAGTTTGCAAGTAGCAAAGATGAGAATTGTGCAATTCTTATAAATGATGAAGAAAATATTTGCATAATGATAAATGAAGAAGACCATTTAAGAATGCAACTTTTCGGAGAAGGAATTGCAATAGAAGAGTTAATGAATCTTGAAATTGAAATTGACCAAAAACTAGAAAGATTAGTAGATTATGCGTTTAGTGAAAAATATGGATATTTAACAGCATGCCCTACTAATGTTGGTACAGGTCTTAGAGTTTCTGTAATGGTTCATTTACCAGGGCTTGCGGAGACTGGCAACTTAAATAAAATACTTCATATTGTAAATAATTTTGGAATGAGTGTAAGGGGAGTTTATGGAGAAGGAAGCCAAAGCATGGGAAACATGTACCAGATTTCTAACAATCAGACTTTAGGACTTACAGAACAAGAAATTGTAAAGAATATGAAGCTTATAACAGATAAGATTATCGAACAAGAAAGGGTAGCAAGAAAATATTTGGGAAAGAATCAAATTGGACTTGCTGATAAAGTGTACAGGGCTTTCGGTATATTAGAAAATGCCAGAATTTTATCGAGTAATGAATGCATAGATTTGTTATCCGATGTAAAACTTGGTACAGATATGGGGATAATAAGTGAATTAGATGATACAAAAATAAAAAAATTATTCTTATATACGAAACCAGCAAATTTACAGAAGTACTATGGAAAAGTAATGGATTCTAATGAAAGAGACTTAAAGAGGACAGATATTATTAGAAAAATTGTAACAGAATAAATATAAAAAGCTAGATTGAAAAGTAATTATAATTTTGGCTACGTCAAATACTATTTCAAACGTAATTACATGCAAAAAGTATGTGCTTATTACATTTGAAACTTATTTTAATTGCCAAAATCCAATTCTTTTTCAACCTAATGTATGAATGAAAGGAAAGTGGTGAATTATGGAATATAAATTTACAAATAGTGCAGAAAATGCTCTAGAAATTGCGAACGATTTAGCTGCAAAGCTAGGGCATAATTATATAGGCACCGAGCATATTTTATATGGTTTGGTAGAAGAAGGAACTGGTGTTGCAAGCAAAGTTCTTGCAAACCAAGGCGTTACTGCAGAAGCTGTTTTAAAGGAAATTGAAGAACTTATAGGTGTAAGTGAAAATGCTCCAATTGTAAATGCAGATAGTATTGGGCTTACGCCAAGAAGCAAAAGAATAATTGAAAATTCTTTTATAGAAGCACGTAGATTTAACAGTGAATATATTGGAACTGAGCATATTCTTTGTGGAATTATGCGCGAGGGCGATAGTGTAGCTGTTAGAATTATGATGGATTTGAATGTAAATCCAAAAAAGTTGTACAATGAACTTGTGAAAATGATTAATGAAACAAAAGGTCAGGAATCTGAGAGCAAGAGGACAAGCAATGGTGGAAGTTATAATTCTACTCCAACTTTGAACCAATATGGTAGTGATTTAACTAAAAAGGCAAGAGAAGGAAAGCTTGACCCAGTTATAGGAAGAAGAACTGAAATTGATAGAGTTATTCAAATTTTATCAAGAAGAAGCAAGAATAACCCTTGTTTGATAGGTGAACCAGGTGTTGGTAAAACTGCAATAGCTGAAGGGTTAGCAGAAAAAATAGTTGAAGGTGATGTGCCAGAAACTTTAAAAAGTAAGAGAGTTGTAAGCATAGATATATCTGGAATGATAGCTGGTGCAAAATATAGAGGAGATTTTGAGGAAAGAATAAAGAAATCTCTTGATGAAGTAAAAAAAGCCGGAGATGTAATTCTATTTATAGATGAAATTCATACGATTGTAGGTGCTGGCTCTGCAGAAGGTGCTGTTGATGCAGCAAATATTTTAAAACCACTTCTTGCAAGAGGAGAAATTCAAGTTGTTGGAGCAACTACAACAAACGAATATAGAAAATACATTGAGAAAGATGCAGCTCTTGAAAGAAGGTTTAGCCCAGTAATGGTAAATGAGCCATCTGAAGAAGATGCAATTAAAATATTGGAAGGGTTAAGAGATAAATATGAGGCTCATCATAATGTAAAAATTACCGATGAGGCAATAAAATCAGCTGTTGAACTTTCTACAAGATATGTTAATGATAGATATTTACCAGATAAGGCGATAGATTTAATTGATGAGGCTGCGTCAAAAGTTAAGATGCAGACATATACAAAACCTGAATCGATAAGAAACTTAGAAGATGAAATCGAAAAGGTTCGTAAAGAGAAGGAAGAAGCTATTGCAACTCAGAACTTCGAGAAAGCAGCAAAGCTAAGAGATGAAGAAAAAAATGAGAGACAGGAACTAGAAGATGCCCAAAATAAATGGAAAGAGGGCAATACTAAAAAAGTAATGACTCTAAAACAAGAAGATATTGCAGGGGTAATATCAACTTGGACAGGAATTCCAGTAAGCAAAATATCTGAGACTGAAAATGAAAAATTAAGACACCTAGAAGACAACTTGCATAAAAGAGTTGTCGGACAAGATGAAGCTGTTTCGGCTGTTGCAAAAGCTATAAGAAGAGGAAGAGTTGGATTAAAAGATCCAAACAGACCAATAGGTTCATTCTTATTCTTAGGACCAACTGGTGTTGGTAAAACAGAGCTTGCAAAAGCCTTGGCAGAAGCATTGTTTGGCAACGAAAATAGTATGATAAGAGTTGATATGTCTGAATTTATGGAGCCACACTCTGTTGCTAAATTAATAGGTGCTCCTCCAGGATATGTTGGATATGACGAAGGTGGACAATTAACAGAAAAAATTAGAAGAAGACCATATTCTGTAATCCTATTTGATGAGGTTGAAAAGGCCCACCCAGATGTAATGAATATGTTATTACAAATTCTTGAAGATGGAAGATTAACAGATGCTCAAGGCAGGACCGTAAACTTTAAAAATACCGTAATAATAATGACATCAAATGTCGGTGCAAAATTAATAACAGACAAAAATAAACTAGGATTTGCTGGTGGAAATGCCGAAGAAAACAAGAATCAAGAATATGAGACGATAAAGAAAGAAGTAATGGGAGAATTGAAAAAACAATTCAGACCAGAACTTATAAACCGTATTGACGACATAATAGTATTCCACAAGCTAGAAGACGAAGACATAAAGAAAATAATTGATATAATGTTAGTACAAGTTCAAAACAGATTAAGCGCACAAAATATAAAAATAGACATAGACCAATCTGTAAAAGACTTAATTGCTAAGAAAGGCGTAGACACAAATTATGGTGCAAGACCACTAAGACGTGCTATACAAAATATGCTAGAAGATAAAATTGCAGAAGCAATACTAGATGGCGTGATAAAACCAAAGAAAAAAGCAAAAGCAGTTGTAAAAGACGACAAAATTGTAATTGAATAAAAACAAATAAGGGAAACAGAACACAATCTGCTTCCCTTGTTATTTGTAAGATGATTTAGGCTACAATTTTCATATAAGTATATGAATAAGAATTCTGTGAAAATTAACGTTGAAACGTTTGTGATTTTGTGATAGGATATTTTTATAAAATCTTGCCTCAAAAGGGGCGTCCCTAATGGGTGAAGGATAAGGTGATAATGATGAATGAAAATATTAATTTAAATGCTTTAAAGCAAGGCTCTGCTACTCCAGAAAATTCTAAATGGAAGCAAATGATTGCAAGAAAAAAGCCGTTGTATACGGCTAATACAGAGATAAGGTCTGAGTTTGAAAGAGATTATACTAGAATAATTTATTCTAATGCGTTTAAAAGAATGAAACATAAAACGCAAGTGTTTTTTTCACCAACAAATGACCATATTTGTACTAGAATAGAGCATGTAAACTATGTTGAATCTATTAGTTATGGTTTAGCAAAAGCGCTTGGGTTAAACATAGAGCTTACTAAAACCATTGCTATTGCTCACGACTTGGGGCATAGCCCGTTTGGACATGCTGGGGAGAGGGTATTAAATAAAATTTTGTTAGGGGAAACAGGAAAAAACTTTTGGCATGAAAGAAATGGTTTACTTTATGTTGATAATATAGAGCTTTTGGATAATAGAGAAGGATATAAAGAAAATTTGAATTTAACATATGCAGTAAGAGATGGCATAATTTCGCATTGTGGCGAAATTGATGAAAACAGCATAAAACCTAGAGAAGAAGCAATTAATCTAGAAAATTATACAAAGCCTAACGAATATGCTCCATTTACTTGGGAAGGATGTGTTGTAAAAATTTCTGATAAAATTTCATATCTTGGCAGAGATATAGAAGATGCACTTAGATTCAAAATACTTACAGAAGCAGATATTCAAGAGTTACAACATAGATTAGATGTTGCAAATACTGGGTATGATATATTAAATACAACAAATATAGTAAATTATTTAATGTCAGATTTATTGAAAAATACCACATTAGAAAAAGGCTTAACTTTCTCTCAAGAAGGCTTAAATTTTATAAATGAATTAAAAGCATTTAATTATGAAAAAATATATTCAAATGACAAAAATAGATTGGCAGACAAATATTTTAATTTAGTGTTAAATACAATTTACGAAGTGTTAAAATCTGCTAAAAATCAGATTTTACAAGAAAACATAAATAGTCTATATGCAGAAGTAATAGAAGAATTTGCTTGTTGGCTTAAAAATTATTGCATAAATGAAGAAATTGCAGAAAATAAAAAGCTAAAAAACAACAAAATATATAATATAAATAAGCCAGAAGATTATGCTACTGCTGTGGTGGAGTACATAGCCGGAATGACAGATAATAAAGCAATAGATACATACAACAAAATTATAAGCTTTTAGCAACAATTTATTAAAATTCTAATAAATAATTATTAAAATAAATACTAATGACAGTTTTAAAAACTTTATAATTGCAAAAAAATAAAATTATAATACTGAGATTGGAGAAAAAATATGGTTGCATTAGTTACAGGAGCATCTTCAGGAATAGGAAGAGATATTGCAATAGAACTTGCAAAAAGAAAATATGATATTATTGCAATTGCAAGAAATGAGGAAGCATTAATAAAACTAAAAGAAGAAGTAGAAAAAACTTATAATGTAAAGGTTGAGGTAAAAGCAATGGACTTAACCGATAGAGAAGGTTGCACTAAGCTACATGAAGATGTAAAAGCAAAATATGGAACAATAGATGTGTTGATAAATGATGCAGGTTTTGGAACTTGTGGAGAGTTTACTAAAACAGATTTAAACAAAGAAATTGGAATGATAGACACAAACATAGTTGCACTTCATATATTAACAAAATTATTTTTACAAGACATGGTAGAAGTAAACAGAGGGCATATAATGAATGTTGCATCAATAGCAGGCTTTATGCCTGGTCCATTAATGGCAACTTATTATTCTACAAAAGCATATGTAGTAAGGCTAACACAAAGCATTAGACAAGAGCTATTTATGAAACATTCAAAAGTTAAAATAAGTGCTCTGTGCCCAGGACCAGTAAATACAAATTTTAATAAGGTGGCAGATGTAAAGTTTAATTTAGCAGAAGCTAACAGCAAACAAGTGGCAAAATATGCAGTAAGAAAAATGTTTGCAAATAAAATACTTATATTTCCAAGTCTAACAATGTGGTTAGGTAGGTTGTTATTTAAAATAATGCCAGACCAGTTATCAGCATTTTTCTGTTACTTTGCACAGAAAAGAAAAATAAGCTAAAGAAAAAATAAAGAAAAAAATAGAAAACAGGTAACAGATAGATAAAGAAAATAAAATGTACCAAAGTTATAAAAAATAATAACTTTGGTATATTATTTTTGTTAAAACTGAATAAAAAAAGAGAAAAGGGAAGAATAATTACAAATATGTTACAAATGAAAGAAATAGTTGAAATGTACACAAAAAATCATGTATAATAAAAGTACATAATTTATTATGTATGAAAACAAAACTAAAAAAATTTAATAATAACTATCAAAAAAATAGCACAAAAATTAAGAAAACAAAACTGAATTTTAAGGTAGTAGAGTTAAATTAAAAAAGAAAAGCCCAAAAACAAGAAAGGGCAAATCAAATGAAAGAAAGAGAGGAAAGAGAATGAAAAGCACACTGAAGAAAACAGAAAAACGGAATTACATTAATTACGTTAGTAGTAACAATAGTAGTACTGTCAATACTTGCAGGTGTTAGCATTAATACAGTTGTGGGAGATGATGGAATAATACAAAAGGCAAAAGAGCAGGCAGAAGCAACAAGACGAGCAAGTGCAGAAGAAGATATGAACAGATTGGTATTAGAATATCAATTAGCAAAAAGTGATGAAACATTGGAAAGTTTCTTGCAAGAAAAAGTAACAGAAGGAAGAATAGACGGAGTAACAGATAATGGAGATGGAACAATAACAATAACAAAAAAGGTAGAAGGAAAAGATTATACAATAACAGTAAAAAAGCCAGTAGCACCAACACCAAGTGTAAAGGTAGGTGCAATAAGAGTAGTATCAGATAGTACGGGAGCAGGCTCAAGTCTAGGAGAAGCAAGTACAAGAAAAGGTACAACATTATACATAATGATTGAAAGTACAATATCTGGAGGAACAACAACAGTAAGTCCAGAAGTACCATATGCAGTAACAGAAAATGGAACATATAAATTTACAGTAACAGGAACAGTAAATGGAACAACATATACAAAAGAAGTGAGTGTAACAGTAAATCAATTTAAAAATTCAATATTAGAAGATATAAATATCAAAATAGGAGATAGCGTAAACTACACATATGATTCGGCTGGGAGTTATTCTCTTTCATCAACATATAGTGGATACGGTAGTAATCAAACAATAGCCCAAACAACAGGGTTAACATGGAAAGTACTAAATGTAGATAAAGAAAATGATACAGTAGATATAATAAGTACAAACCCAACAAGTAGTACTGTAAATTTTTATGGAATATTAGGCTATAATAATGGGCCATATTTAATGAATGAAATCTGTAAAGCACAATATAGTAATAAGAGCCTAGGAGTAAATGCACGTAGTATAAATCTATTAGACATGGAAAAGCACTTAACATCGCCAGGAATAACAGCAAGAAATGCATATCAATATGGTAGTTCAACAGCAAAATATGGAAAAACAAAAACATATACAAGTAATACAAAATATCCAAGTTTGTATGCAAATCAAAAAGGAGCAGGACCAAATATAACAGAAGCAGAAGCAAGTAAAAAAATAACACAACCAAAAACAGACGCAGGAAATGACCCATATGAAGAGAGTAAAGCAGAGCCAACAACTGATAACACATCAGGAACAGGAAAACCATTAACAGTAACACAAACATATTACAATATACCAATAAACGATACTAATTATGGAACTGCATACAGTATACTAGCAAATGGTACACCGTTCTGGGTGGCTGCGCGTTATGTCGGTACTAACTCGAGTGGTGCTACCTTTGGCCTTCGCAGTGCGTACACGAACACTAACGGCTACTATATGTTCCGTTCAGGTGGTGACACGAACGGCTATGACTGCGCTCTTCGCCCCGTAGTTTCTCTACCATCTAGTCTCCTAACAGGAGAACAAACAAATGGAGCTTGGAACTTGAGCAAGTAGAAAAAATGAATGAAAAAACAATGAGCTAGGGAGGTGCGTGGGAGAAATACCCACAGGTTTTACATAAAATAAACAAAACATTGCTGAGATTAGCAAGTTTGCATAAAAATGAAATAGTTCAACAAAGAAATAGATACATAATAAATAAAGCCCAAAATCTGGTAAAAGTATTCAGATTCTGGGCATCTTTTATATAAAATATTTCACAGAAAATTTATTTTGTAGATTTTTTCATTAAAATCGGTTGTTATGCACAGTTATCTTTGATTTTGTGCAAATGAATACTTGAATTATCTTTGATTTTGTGATATTATATAAAAAATATTAAGCTTTTGTACATTTAAAATACAAAAGCTAGGAAGGAATATTTTAAATTATGAAGAGAAAAATTTATAATGATATTCTTAAATGGAAAAATGAGAGCAATGGCTCTACTGCACTGCTAATTGAGGGCGCACGAAGAGTTGGAAAAAGCTATATAGTAGAAGAGTTTGCAAAAGAAAATTATAAATCGTATATTCTAATAGATTTTTCAAAAGCACCAGAAGAAGTTAAATCTTTATTTGATAATTATTTAGACAATCTCAATTATCTATTCACGTATTTATCACAGTATTATGGTGTAAAATTGTATGAAAGAGAAACACTGTTTATTTTTGATGAAATTCAGTTTTGCCCTAGAGCAAGAGGAGGAATTAAACATTTAGTTGCAGATGGAAGATATGATTATATAGAAACAGGCTCGTTAATTTCTATAAAAAAGAACGTAAAAGATATATTAATTCCATCTGAAGAAGAGAATTTAAAGATGTATCCATTTGATTTTGAAGAATTTTTATGGGCTATGGGAAATGATACACTTATGGATTTTATAAAAGATTGTTATTTGAAAAAACAGCCACTTGGTCAAGCATTACATCGTAAAGCAATGGATTATTTTAAAGAATATTTAATTGTTGGAGGAATGCCTCAAGCTGTAGAAATGTATTCAAAAACTAGAGACTTTGAAAAGGTAGATAGAATTAAAAGGAATATTTTAAATTTATATAGAGAAGATATTAGAAAACATGCAGAAGAATTAAATTTAAAAGTAGAGCAAATATTTGATACAATTCCATCACAACTACAGAAACACGAGAAAAAGTTTAATATTTCAAGTTTAGACGAAGAAGCAAGGTATAGAAATTTTGAAGGTGCTTTCTATTGGCTAAATGATGCATATTTAGTAAATATTGCATACAATACGACCGAGCCAAGTATTGGACTGGGACAAAGAATGGACACAAATGCATTAAAATGTTATATGTTCGACACTGGACTATTATTATCAATGACTTTTAATGAGAAAAATTTAGTTAATGAACAAATATATAAAAAAATTTTATTTGATAAATTATCTTTCAACGAAGGAATGATACTAGAAAACATTGTAGCTCAAATGCTTGTAAGCTCAGGACGAAAGCTGTACTTTTTTTCGAGAAATGAAAGAGAAAATAGTAGTGAAACTATGGAAGTAGACTTCTTAATTTCAACAGATAAAATAACATCAAAACACAATATAATACCAATTGAGGTAAAATCTGGAGATAGATATACATTTACATCATTAAACAAATTAAGAGTAAAGTATAATGAATATTTAGCAGAATCGGTAATTATACACACAAAAGATTTAAAAGAAGAAAATAATATTTTATATATACCAATATATATGACAGACTTGTTATAATTTAGAAGTTTTTTACACAAAATACTATAAAACCGCTTAAATAGCGGTTTTATCTTTGTAATATTTGTACTGCACACTATACAAAAATGATTAAATATTAAATTTTGTTCGCTAGACTATACAAAAAAATAAAACAGCGAAGGCTGGCATTAATTTTTAATAGTTTGCTTTTTTATAAATTAATATTATAGTAGAATTTTGTCGAACGAATTTTCTTGATTTTCTGCTAAAAGATAATATAATTATTAAATAGATTATTTCAAAATGATTTTGTTGTTAAATTTTATTCAAAAATTCACTATAGTGAATAGTTTAAATTCTTAAATAATACCAATAAGTATATTTATAAAAAATATTGACCTATAAGTTAAATGATTGTATAATTAGGAGGAAGATTGATGGAAGAAGAGAAAATGTTGGTTCCATCTGGATTAAAAACAGTAGATGGAATAGATATCATGTGTTATACTGGAGCATTTTACCTAAAAAACGAAGAAAAAATCAAACGAATAATAAAAAAATGCGAAGAAATTTTAGATGCAGAAAGTGAAGATATAAAAAAAATACAGAAAAATATTACTATAAAAGAAGATAGTGAAAAGTATAATTTGGATATACATATAAATAAAAAACATGACAAATTATTTAAAGAGCTACTGTCTGATAAAAAGGAAGCTGTTAAATTTATAAATCATTATTTACACTTAAATTTATTAGATGATGAGATAGAAAAATATGAGAAAGAGTTTAGAACAGAAGAATTTAGAAATATAGAAGCAGATGTTGTGTATAAGGTAAAGAACAAAAATGTTTTTATATTAATAGAACATCAATCAAGTTTAGATTTAAAGATGGCATATAGAATATTGCGTTATAAAAATGCTATAATAGAGTCTGCAATAAATAAGAGAAAATTAAAAGAAAAAAACTATAAAATTCCAAAAGTAATACCGATAGTGTTATATACTGGAAAAAGAAAATGGCAAAAGTTATCAATAGAAGATATTGAAGAGAAAATAGAAGGATATGGAGAAATTGAACTAGGATACGATTTAGTGGACACTAATGAATTTACTAAACAGCAATTGTTAGAAGATAATTTGATAACATCTAAAGCTATGTTAATTGAAAAGTCACAAAATAAAGAAGAATTATACCAAAACATTGAGGATATAATAAGTTGTAAAAATAAAATGGAAGATTTCGAATATGCACAATTAGAAAAAATAGTAAAATATGAATTGATGGGAACTGAGGATAAAGAAATAATAAGTAAATTTATAGAAAAGATAAAAAATAGAGAGGAGAGCGAAAATATTATGATGAATGCAGCGAGAATAATTAACAGAGAGATAAGAAAACAAAGAAGAGAGGGAAGAGAAGAAGGAATGATTTTTGTTGCTAAAAAACTAAAAGGAAAAATGAATATAAAAGATATAAGTCAAATAACTGGATTAAGTGAAAAGGAGATTGAAAAGCTGTAAGAAGAGTGACTATTACAAATTCAGTTGAAGATTATAGTAATCAAAGATATATATAGTATAATTTGTGTTGTGTAAAGCTAAAAAATAAATTTTCATATGATAAAATAAAAATAGAGACAATTAGCAGTAATTCGTCTCTATTTTAATAGTTTTTATCTATATGAATTATTATTTCTTTCAAAATATTTTTGCCTTCTTTGGATAGCTGATTTGTTAGATTTAACAAAGATGAATCTAAGGTTTCTTCTTTAAAGTCTAAAAGCTCAGCAAATAGTGTATTAGGTGAAACTTGTAGAAAGTTGCAAATGTTAAGAAGTGTTGTAATGCTTCCAATATTTCTGCCATTTTCAATGCTTCTAAGCAAATCTGTTGAAACATTTATTTGTTCTGCTACATAGTCCTGGGTGTAGCCTTTTTCTTTTCTTATTTTTTTTATATTTTTTCCAAGAACTTTTAATATGTCTTCATTATTAACTAACAAAAAAATCACCTACCTTTTAATATGATACCATGATGAAATAAAATAAAAAAGTGAACTAAAATACATAAAATTTTACACATGTGTATTAAAGCATTAATTAAAATATCACAAAAATAAAATTTTATTCAAAAAACTATTGATTTTTTTGTTTTCTTAATTTAAAATCAAATATGTAGTTAAAATACCAAAAAAAGACAAAATAAGTATTGAAACTACAAAAATAAATGAAAGGAAGAAGAAAAATGCAAAAAGTCACAAGAGACAAAGAAAAAGTAAAAAAATTAACGGAAAAACGGAATTACATTAATTACGTTAGTAGTAACAATAGTAGTACTGTCAATA
>OBKR01001952.1_pt1 | contig 16175 bp, 12 predicted proteins | sample 1518991 | NCBI WGS metagenome assembly OBKR01 (sample SAMEA2452117, study PRJEB22498) | human gut metagenome | biome: human feces; feature: human gut; material: feces | place: Australia | collected 2012
CACGCCGACAAGACGCTCTACCCAGTGCTGCTTTCCAACGGAAACCTGGTCGCCGAAGGAGAAGAAGCCGACAACCGCCACTGGGTGCGCTGGGAAGACCCCTTCAAGAAACCCTGCTATCTCTTTGCTCTGGTAGCCGGTCAGTTCGTTGCGCGCGAAGCAAAAATCCGCACTAAGAGCGGCCGAGAAGTGCTGCTGCAAGTGTGGACGGAAGAAAAGAACTATCCCAACTCCGAGCACGCGCTCGAAAGCCTCAAGAAGGCGATCACCTGGGACGAAGAACGCTGGGGACTTGAGCTCGACCTCGACCGCTTCATGATCGTGGCCACCGACGACTTCAATTTCGGTGCCATGGAAAACAAGGGCCTCAACATCTTCAATTCCCGCTATGTGATGGCTTCGCCCGACATCGCCACCGACACCGACTACCAAAACATCGAGTCGATCGTCGGACACGAGTATTTCCACAATTGGACGGGCGACCGCATCACGCTGCGCGACTGGTTCCAGTTGACGCTCAAGGAAGGCCTTACGGTGTTCCGCGAGCAGGAATTCACGGCTGACATGCAACCCGACGAATCGAGCCGGGCCGTGGCGCGCATCCGCGATGTGCGCGCCCTGCGTACCGGTCAGTTCCCGGAAGACGCCGGCCCCATGGCGCATCCGATTCGTCCGGAAAGCTACCGTGAAATCGACAATTTCTACACGATGACCGTGTACGAAAAAGGCGCCGAAGTGATCCGCATGCTGCAGACGCTGCTCGGCAAAGAAGGCTTCAAGAAGGGCATGGAACGTTACGTTCAGCTCTTTGACGAATCGGCCGTCACCTGCAACGATTTCATCCGAGCAATGGCAGACGCCAACGGCGTTGATCTCTCCAACTTCAGCCTCTGGTGGTCGCAGGCGGGCACGCCGCGTGTTTCCGTGGAAACGAACTGGAATCAGGACGACTGCACCTTCACGATCCGTGCTTCGCAATCGACGCCGCCCACTCCGGGACAGCCCGACAAATATCCCCTTGTCATTCCGATTCTCGTGGGCCTGATCGGTCAGGACGGCAAGGACCTTCCCTTGAAGCTCCTCGGCTCCGACGACGAACCCGTCACCACCGCCAAGCTTGTTTTGGAATCGGCCGATGATGAATGGACGTTTGAAGGCATCACCGAAAATCCGGTGCTCTCTCTGGGGCGCGACTTCTCGGCCCCCGTGATCTTCGACTACGCCTACACGCTGCAGGAACTGCAGTTCCTCGCGCTACACGACTCCGACGGTTTTAACCGCGCGGACGCCTTCGAGCGTCTGATGCTTACCGTTCTGAACGAAGTCGTCGACATGATTGAAAACGGCGTTGAGCCCGACGTGCACGGCACACTCATTTCGGCATTCGAAGGCATCCTCACCAACACGAATCTTTCGCCTGAATACCGCGCCACGGTGCTCACGCTTCCCTCGGAAAAAACCATCGCCGCCCACCGCGCCATGATCAATCCGCAGGCAATCCGTCAGGCTCGCATCTTCGTGATGGAGACGATCGGTCGCAAGCTCTCGCATAAGCTCGGCCAACCGCTGCGCACCGAAAACATGCGCAACATGACGCTTGAATACCGCTTCGATCCTAAGGAAGCCGGAAAGCGCGCTCTGAGCAATCTCACGCTCGAGTACCTGCTTGCGGGCGGCAACGCCAAAGCACTACTTGACGCACGAGATCAGTTCGAGCTTTCGGACAACCTCACGGATCGTCTGGCCGCACTGCGCATGATCGTCAACAGTCAGAGCCCGGCCAAGATTGACGTACTCAATGCTGCCGGCAAGCTTTGGGGCAACGAACCGCTTCTGATCAACAAGTGGTTCTCTGTTCAGGCAACGGCACGCGTCTATCCTAACGAATGCCCGGTGCTTGACCGCATCAAGTCGCTCATGCAGTGCCCGGTGTTCTCGATGAAGAACCCCAACAACGTCTACGCCCTCGTGAACACGTTCTTTGTTGCGAATGAACCCGAATTCCACCGTCCCGACGGTGCCGGCTACGAATTTTGGGCCGACACGGTGCTGCAGCTCGACGCCATCAACAGCCACGTGGCGGCTCGTCTGGCACGCGCCCTGGACAACTGGCGCCGATATACGCCGGAACTCGCTCGCCTTATGCACGCCGCTCTCACCAAGGTTGCTCGTTCGGAAAACCTGTCGGCTGGCGTAAGCGAAGTGGTCGAAAAAGCACTCAATACATACTAATCAGTCCCTGCTCGAAAAAAGAGAAGCGTTATGCAACAGATTACTTTGAGCCAGATGCTCGCCAACGAAGTCAAGACCAACGGTCTTGATGAAAAACTCGCCCGACTGATTGAAACCGTCGCTGCCTGCGGCGTGGAAATCAGCTCAGAAGTCTCCTGCGGAGCCCTCATGGGGGTGCTCGGCATGGCCGGCAGTGAAAACGTTCAGGGTGAAGAGCAAAAGAAGCTTGATGTCATCAGCAACGACATCGTTACCAAAGCTGTCCTCGACTCGGGCGTCGTCGCTGCCTGCGCCTCCGAAGAAATGGATCATTGTGTGGCCGCGGGCTGCGAAGATCGCCGTCCCTATCTCATTTGCTATGACCCGCTCGACGGCTCAAGCAACATCGACATCAACGTCTCGATCGGCACGATCTTCTCGATTCTGCCCAATCCGCATGAGGACGCCACCGCGCCCGAAGACGCCGACTTCCTGCAGCCCGGCGACCGTCAGCTTGCTGCGGGCTACATCATGTACGGTCCGCAGACGCAGATGGCGCTCACGCTCGGCCGCGGCGTAGTGATGTTCACGCTTGATCCCCGCACCAACACTTACATCCTCACCAACGACAATGTGCAGGTGCCCGAGCAAGCCAAAGAATTTGCCATCAACTGCTCGAACAAGCGTCACTGGGAGCCCCCAGTGGCCCGCTACATTGATGAGCTACTCGCCGGCAAGACCGGCGTTCGCGGCAAAGACTACAACATGCGCTGGGTCGCTGCCATGGTCGCCGAAGTGCATCGCATCCTGTGCCGCGGCGGCATCTTCATGTATCCCAAAGACAACCGCGATCCCTCCAAGCCCGGCAAGCTTCGCCTGATGTACGAAGCCAACCCCATGTCCTGGCTGATGGAACAGGCGGGAGGCCGCGCCACCAACGGCTATGAACGTATCCTTTCAATCAAGCCTGAAAAGCTGCACCAGCGTGTAGCTGTATTCCTCGGCGCCAAAGAAGAAGTTGAACGCGTAACGTCCTATCACGCCTGCTGATCGTCTTCACGCGTCTGCTTTCAAGCGCTTCGTCTCCCGGACGAGGCGCTTTTTTTTCGTCTGCTATTTACCCAATTAGTGGTATTTCATGTCTTCTGTTTCTTTCCGCCCCATTTCCAACTCTAGCATTTTATCCTTTCAAATCAACGAATTACATATTTCGATAAATACTTAATTATTATATTTATAGATTATAAAGCATTTGATTTATCAATCAAAAGGCGTAAGAATTCCACCAAAAGTAGGAAGGCCCGCCTCCCTTGATTTCACCCCACCAGACGCGCTGCGCAGCGGTCACATCCCGCTGGCCCGCGCGAGGAGACAAACGCAATGGACAAAACGGAATTGAGTACCCGTTTCACTGACACCATGGCGAAGTTCACGGCGTACTTCGGCAAGCATTTGCCCGACGACGTGCTTGCCAAGCTCAAGGAAATGCGCACGAAGCAAGACACGCCGCTTGCCAAGGTGATGTACGACTCCATGTTTACGGACCTCGAACTCGCCGACAAGTTCAACGTTCCCTTCTGCCAGGACACCGGCGTGATTCAGTATTGGATCGAATGCGGCTCCGAATTCCCGCTCATCGGTCAGATGCAGGAATGCTTGCGTGAAGCCACAATTCGCGCCACCAAGGAAGCCCCGCTTCGCCACAACGCAGTTCAGATCTTCGACGAGAAGAACACCGGCAACAACACGGGCGTACGCATTCCCTGGATTGACTGGGAAATCATTCCGGGGTCGGATCAGTGCACCATCCACGGCTACATGGCCGGCGGCGGCTGCTCGCTTCCCGGCACCGCCAAGGTCCTGATGCCGGTTGAAGGTTACGAAGGCGTCGTGCGTTTCGTCTTTGACAACATCTGCGATCGCGGCATCAACGCCTGCCCGCCGCTTCTCGTGGGCATCGGCATTGCAGGTTCCGTCGAAGTGGCGGCCAACCTCTCCAAGAAAGCGCTGATGCGTCCGATCGGCTCACGCAACAGCAATCCGCGCGGTGCGGAATTCGAACAGATCATCGAAAAGGGTCTCAACGACATCAACATTGGCCCGGGCGGGCTCAACGGTGCGCTCTCCGTGATGGGGGTTCACGTCGAGCAGGCTGCGCGTCACCCCTCGTGCCTTGCCGTCGGCCTGTCGGTAGGTTGCTGGGGCCATCGCCGCGCAACCATTCGATTTAACGCCGATATGTCTTATGAAATGATCTCGCATAAAGGAGTCACGCTGTGAGCAAGAAAATTCTGACGACGCCGATTCGCAGTGAGGACCTCGAAGACATCCGCATCGGCGACATTATCTATCTCAACGGTTATCTCATCACGGCCCGCGACTGCGCTCACACGCGCCTGGTCAAGCACGGCCGCAAGATCCCCGTCGATCTGGCAGGCAAGGCGATTTTCCACGCCGGCCCCATCATGGTGCCCGATCAGACTTCCGGCAGCGGCTTCAAGGTCGTTTCCATCGGTCCGACCACCTCCATGCGCATGGAAAAGTTCGAGAAGGAATTCATTGAGCAAACCGGCGTCAAGCTCATCGTCGGCAAAGGCGGCATGGGGCCCAACACGGTCGAAGGCTGCACCCGCTTTAAGGCGCTGCACTGCGTCTTTCCGGGCGGCTGCGCGGTACTGGCCGCTCAGTGCGTCGAAGAAGTCGAAGACGTGCAGTGGCCGGAACTGGGTATGCCCGAGTCGCTTTGGGTCATGCGAGTGAAGGAATTCGGCCCGTTGATCGTCTCGATTGACACCCACGGCGGCAATCTATTCGAACAGAACAAGAAAGTCTTTAACGAGCGTAAGGCTCCGATCGTTGAAGAAGTGATCAAAAAGACCGAATACATCGATTGATGAAGAAACGGGCGTCTCCGAAGCTTCGAGAAACGCCCGTTTTACTTGAATGTCAAGCCGTCTCGCTTTAGCTCGCTGGACGGCTTTTTTGTTGGCTAACCGTCGGCAAATTCGGTTTCAGCTACACGGCGCATGACTTCGATGAGGCTGCGCGCGGCCTTGGTGAGATAGCCGTTTTTGCGGTACGCCGCCACAACCATGCGATCAGGGCGAGCGGGCTCAATCGTGAAGTAGCGCACAGGCTGAGCCGGACGGCAACGTTTGGCAAGCGTCTGTGTGACAAACGTTGCGCCGAGACCAGCGCTAGCCAAATGAAGCGCGGCAACGGGTGATTCGCTTTCAAGCATCACGCGGGGCGTTGTGCGTGTTGCACGGCACAGGTCTTCGTAAAGATTGCGGAATTTCTGGCCCTGCTTGATCGTGATGAAGGGCTCACCGTTGAGACGATTGAACGGCATCGATGCGTAGCCGCCGGAGGCAGGCTGCGGCACAGTCTTTGCCACACGCGCCTCGGGGCTCATCGCCAACAGATAGCGTTCACGGAACAGCTCGGCATATTCGAGCTCGTCGCGATACAAAGGCGCGATCACCAAACTGAGATCGGTGACACCATCGAAAGCAAAGTCCTCAAGCTCCTTGGTCGTACCTTCGGCAAGCGACACCGTCACGCCGGGATATTCTCGGCGGAAAATCGGCAACACTTCGGCTAGGAAAAACGTAGAACGGTAGTGCGATGAACCGATGGTGACATGACCTCGAACACCTTCGTCAATATCAGCAATCAGTCGGGAGCGCATCGAACGCAACTGCTCAATTTCGCGTTCGGTTCGCATGAAGCACTCGCCGGCATAGGTGAGTCGCAGAGGCTTTGCGGTGCGATCCACAAGCTCAGTGCCGACTTCCGTTTCCAGACGATGCACAAATTGTGAAATGGATGGCTGAGAGATTTGCAACACCCGCGCCGCTTTGGAAAACGACCCGGCAGTGATCAGCGTATCCAGGTAGCGGTAAACATTACCGGACATAAAAACCTCGCCTTACGAATGGAACATTTTTTTGAAAAACCCGTCTTTGGATTTAGCTGCCGGCACAACCGGCTGAGCAACCTCCTCCTTGATATTGTCGGTTGCGGCAGGTGCGGATACAGGCGCCGGTGCGGACTCAGCCGTCGGCGCCGGCGCCGTGCTCGGCGCTTCAACGACCGAATTTGCGTCCGGCTCGGTCGGCTTCAGCGACTTCTCTTCCTTATTCGGTTTACTACCCCCTAAAAAACCGAAAAAGCCGGACTTCTTAGGTTCCGGCGCGGGCAGTTCAGGCGCCGGTCCGATTTGCGCTTTGTCCGCAATCTGCTCGATTCGAAGCGATAGCTTTTCAAGCGCTTTTTCTACGGCTTCCAGCCGCTTTTGAGCATTGACGGCACTGGTCGTCGGAACCTCAACAGCCGCCTTAATGCCAGCAAGAAGCTCTTCGCGGTTCTTGACCATTTCCTGACGCAAGCTTTCTTTGGTCTGCTCCAAGCGAGACTGTTCCGCATGGTCGGCAAGCGACTTGTTGGCATTTGCTTCCTTGTATGCCTTGCGAATCTCAACTAGCGTAGAAGCTTGCTGCATCAAAGCCCAAGCGATGCCGAAGAGCCACAGCCCGCCGAGAATCACCAACAGGATCAGTCCCAGCGGAGCCTGAATTTCTTCAACGATCAGATTGACAGGCACGGAGGCCGTGATTCCCTGCCAATTGAGGATCAAGAAAATCAGCGCCAACAGACTCAAAATAGCCAGAACAACAGAGCGCAGCGTCATAGGTCATTACCGCAAAAAATGAAAAGACGATAGGAACGGAATTAACATGTTTTTCATAGCATTTTAATTATAGAGCTAAACGAACCGTTTAAACGTCGGTTTTTGTTAAGAGCCGTTGCAGGAACGACACACCGCCGCACCCAGAGAATTTTTCCCCGAGTGCGGCGGTGCGAAGCAGATGGTTGAATCAGTTTTGTTTAGGTCACGGGAATGATACCCGGATCAATGATCAGCACTGCAATCGAGATAACAATAATCGAGACCACATTGAGCCAGAAGCCTGCGCGCAGCATGTCGCCTATCTTCAGGCGGCCGGTACCGAACACCATGGCGTTGGGAGGCGTACCCACCGGCATCATGAAGGCGCAGCTCGTTGCCATCGTGGCGGCAATCAGCAGAGACTGCGGATTGGCGTTGATGGAGTCGGCCACAGCGGCCACAAGCGGCATCAAGGTCGCAGCAAGAGCTGTGTTGGAGGTGAATTCCGAGGCAAAGCAAGCCAGAGTTGACACGCCGCCCACGATCGCCCACTCGGGCAGACCGCCCAGAGCCACCGCAGCAGCGCCCACCGCATCAGCCGCTCCGGTGCGTTGGATAGCCGCAGCCATCGCGAGACCACCACCGAACAGCAGCAGCACGTCCCAACTCACGCCCTTGGCGGCACTCGACCAGTCCAGAGCATGGATGCCCTTCTTGGCGTCCACGGGGATGATGAAGAGGATGATACCGGCGCCCATGGCGATCACGGTGTCACTCAGCGGCTTCAAGGGCTTGGTGCCGGCGATTTCAAGGCCGCGCAACACGGGACCGAACGTCCACAGCAGTGCCGCAACCACGAACACGATCAGAACTGTCCATTCGCCGCGGGTAAGCGGACCGAGATGCTTGATTTCGCTGTTGACCCAATCCTTGCCTCCGGGCAGTTCGCCGGGCTGGTCGCGGAAGAGCACGTGCACGAGCAACAGATAGGTCGCGATGATCAGAATCGTCATCGTCGGAAACGAGATCTTGAGCCAGTCAAGGAAGCTTACGGGCGAACCATATGTTTGTTCCACGAAGCGAGCCAAAATGCCGTTGGGAGGCGTACCGATCAGGGTGTAGACACCACCCAGAGAGGCGCCGTAGGCCACGCTCAGAAGCAGGCACACACCGAAGTTGCGTTCCGCCTTATCGATGGGCTTGTCGATGCGCGTGGAGCGAACGACGGCCATAAGTGCAAGAGCGATCGGAAGCATCATGGCGGCGGTAGCGGTGTTTGACACCCAGGCCGACAGGAAGCTCGTAGCGAGCATGATGCCAAGAACGATCTGCTTGGGCTTGGTGCCCACGATACGTATCGTGTAAAGAGCGATGCGACGGTCGAGGCCCCAGCGGGCGATGCCGGCAGCAATCAAAAAGCCGCCCAAGAAGAGATAGATCGTGCTGTTGGAATATTCCTTGAGCGTCTGAGCGGGGGTCGCCACGCCAAGTAGCGGGAAGCACACGATCGGCAAAAGGGCCGTAACGGCAATCGGAACAGCTTCGGTGAACCACCAAATAGCCATCCAGAGCACCATACTCACGCAAGCGCGAGCGGCGTGCGTCAGTTCAACCGGATCGCCTTTGGCGCTCACATAAGATTCCGGCAGGATGAAATAAAGAGCCAGGGCAAGCAAGGGGCCCAGGATGAGAGGGATGACCTTGGACTTGTTGTCCAGTGCGCCGATCTCAATACTGGATTCGTGCATGTTTGCCTCCTAATAAGAAGGGCAACTGTCTGAGAAAAGATCGGCGAGAAGGCCGTATCGACTGTTGCTCGGGGTTGTTCGTACTCAAGTTATCTCTTTTTTGTTAAGAGATCATCGAGTTTTGATATTAGTCAACAGAAAAGTGCACTAAAACCCTTTGTTCTTAGTATAAACCCTAATAAAACAAAAATATTCAGGACCTTTATAAAAATTGCACTATCAACCCCCATGCCTGCATCTACAGTGTTCAGCTCAGACACATACGCATAAAAAAGCCGAACTTCCGGAAAAAGGAAATTCGGCTTTTAAAGTTGCCTCCCCGGGTAAGGAGACTGGAGCCCGGGGAGATGAGCTGCTGCAAACAGCTTCGGATTACTTGTCGGCGAACCAGTTGACGGTAGGAACGTAACGGGTGGCGGCGTTGCCGGATTCCACGAGTTCCTTGCCATAACCCCAGTAGGTGTAGGCCGTCAGGGAGCCGCAGCAGATCATCAGGAAGGCGATCACAACCATGGCCTTGCGCAGACCGTGAGCGCGACCCTTGATGACGTCCCACTTCACAGCCAGACGATACAGACCGATCATGCCGTGCAGTTCGGTGGCAACCAGGAAGATGAGCGTCCAGATCAGGCCATTGTGATAGGTGTGAACCGACGACAGGTTGGGATCGATTTCGGACGGAGCCGTAAGCATGCCCATGACGTGCGGGAACACCATGCCGGTGAGGATGATGGCGGTCACGAACTGGATGAACCACAGAGAAGAATCCGTGTGGTGCACAACCTTCACGTGAGCGCGGATATCACGGAACTGCTTGTAGGAAGTCGGGAAGCGACGCAGAGCGCACAGAGCGTGGATGATGACGCAGAGCGTGATGATGCCGACGAACAAAAAGTGCAGCCAGATCTGTTCATGGCCGAAGATCGGGGTACCGCCGGAAACCTGGATCAGGTTCCAGAAGAGATCCTTGCCGACCTGAATAGAGCTGGTGAATGCCATGTGGCAGAACAGGAAGATGCCGAGGATGGCACCGGTGACGGACTGAGCCACGTCAACGTATGCAGGCCACTTGCTGGCACGCTTAGCATCCTTGAGGGTCACGCCAGCGATGACTTCGGGGCCGGTGGGGGTATGACCGTACTTGATGTTGTCGGGAGTCATGATCGATTTCCTTAGTTTTTTAATGGAATGGGATCGAGGGCAGAGACTACTACCCTGACCCTTGATTTTGATGTGCGAATAATGCTCCTTTCAGACGTTTTTAATATTGATATAAATCAAACTTTCATCGCTTAGGAGTCAATTTACTGTACCCTTTTACCGTCAATTTGCGGGTTATCCCGCATAAAAAGCCAAGATTCGATGTTTGACACTTTCCTTATACAAGGGTTAACCCTTGCTTTCTCGAAAAATTTGACTTCTGGTCTCATCTGCGCTTTTTCGGTGCCTTTCCGTCGGCCGTTGCGTGCAGCCATTGTCCGGTGATGCTCTCGGAGCACTTCATCAGATCTTCGGGAGTGCCTTCAAAAACAAGCTGACCTCCAGCGTTGCCGCCTTCAGGCCCGATGTCCACCACCCAATCGGCTCCGGCAATCACGTCGGTGTTGTGCTCAATCACGATGACTGTATTGCCAAGCGCGGTCAAACGGCGCAGCACGCGCATAAGCACGGCCACGTCCTCGAAATGAAGCCCGGTCGTAGGTTCGTCCAATATATAGAGAGTACGTCCCGTGTCGCGGCGTGCCAATTCCTGGGCCAATTTGATGCGCTGCGCTTCGCCGCCCGAAAAAGTCACGGCGCTTTGGCCCAGACCGATGTATCCAAGGCCCACTTCTTCTAGCATTTCGAGCTTGCGCACGATCTGCGTGTGAACGTCAAAGAACGGCAACGCATCGCTTACCGTCATGTCCAACACGTCAGCAATCGATTTGCCCTTGTACTTCACTTCTAGCGTCTCGCGGTTGTAGCGCCGTCCGTGGCAAACCGGACAGTCAACATATACCGGCGGCAAAAAGCCCATTTCGAACTTGATACGGCCTTCTCCCTCGCAGGCTTCGCACGCGCCGCCCTCAGTATTGAAACTAAAGCGACCCGGCCCGTACCCGCGCTCGAGAGCCGCAGGTGTTGCCGCAAACACTTCTCGCAACGGCAACATGAGCCCCGTATAGGTTGCCGGATTGGATCGCGGCGTCTTACCAATTGCGCTCTGGTCGACCTCAATGATCTTGTCGAAATAATCAGCGCCTTCGATTTCCTCGAAATCAAGCGGCTGAAGCTTGGCGCGATGCAGACGCTTTTTCATAAAGCGGCCGAGCGTTTCGTTGACAAGTGTTGACTTGCCCGAACCCGATACGCCCGTGACCGCCACCAGGGCCCCCACAGGAAATCGACACGTGATGTGCTTGAGGTTGCGCCCCGACGCGCCCCTGATGACGAGAGCTTCGGAGTCAGCGGTAAACACCTTGTGAGGCGCCTGCGGCATCTTGAGTCGTCCGCTCAGATACGCGCCAGTTTTGGAAGACTCGCACGCGCATATGTCCTTGACGTCACCCTGGCAAACGACCGTGCCGCCCTGTGTACCGGCTCCCGGCCCCATATCCACCACCCAGTCAGCCGCGCGAATCATTTCGGGGTCATGTTCGACCACGACAACCGTGTTGCCGGCCTTCGTGAGCTTCTTGAGCATGTCGATGACGCGCCCCGTGTCGCGCTGATGCAGCCCCACGGTCGGCTCGTCGAGCACGTAGGTCACGCCCGTCAAACCGGCGCCGAGCTGACCCGCCAGACGAATGCGCTGCACCTCGCCGCCCGAAAGGCTCGATGTTTCGCGCGAAAGCGTCAGATATCCCAGACCGACGTCAATCAGAAAGCGCACGCGCTTTAAAACTTCATCAAACAAGGGTTTGGCCACGCAAGCAGCGGCCGGCGCAAGCTCCAGTCCTTCAACACGCTCTACAAGTTCCAGAAGCGGTAGCCGCTGCATCTCAATCAGATTGATGCGATTGTCGGGTACACCCACGTAAACATTTTTGACTTCTGCTCGATGACGCGTCCCGTCGCAGGCCGGGCACACGGTAGTGCGACGCAGCACGCGCATACCGTTTTTGACCGCTTCGCTCGTCGTGCGCTTCCACTTCTTTTCAAGCTGCGTGATCACACCTTCAAAGTCTGGCATGCCGAGCACCTCACGCTGCGTCTTGTTCGGGCCGTAAAGCACATAGTCCTTAACGTCCTGTGAAAGATCGTCAAACGCAACGTCCAGAGAGAACCCCAGCAAGCGCGAGGCCGTCAACAGATCCGCAAAGTTGGCTCGATTTTGCGGCGTACAGCCACACACGGCCCCCTGGCGCAACGTCAATCGCGCGTCGCTTACCACCAACGCAGGATCAAATCGTTCTACTTCACCCGAACCTTCACATACCGGACACGCCCCGAGCGCGTTGTTAAAGGAAAACATCGCAGGGCTCAGATCGGGTGCAGTAGCTTCGCACACCGGGCAGCAATAGCGCGTGTGAAACACACGGCGCTCGCCGGTGTCCATTCTGAGATAGGCCGAGCGACCATCGCCCGCCTTGACGGCCGCTTCAAAGCTTTCGGCCAAGCGCGAACGTTGCGCATCGGAACTTTTGAGTCGATCGATCACGATGTCGATCGTGTGTCCCGCCACAGGCTCAGTGAGTATCTGCTGCGGCATATCGTCGAGCGTGTACGTTTCGCCGTCGAGCAAAAGACGCAGAAAGCCGCGCTTGGTGAGCTGCTTGCCCACTTCGGCAAACGTGACAGCTCCGGGAATCTTTAGGGGCGCCAAAATCAGAACGCGCGTTCCCTCCTCAAAACCCAACACGGCATCGACCATATCGTGCACGCCGCTTTTTTGCAGCGGCACATCGTGCTCGGCACAGTACGGCACACCGGCTCGCGCAAAGAGAACGCGCAGGTAGTCGTTGATCTCGGTCATCGTGCCCACCGTCGAGCGCGATCCCGCAGTGGTCGTTGCCTGCCCGATGGCAATGCAGGGAGAAAGCCCTTCGATGGCATCCACATCGGGCTTATCCATCACATCCATGAAGCGGCGAGCGTAGCTCGAGACACTTTCAGCGTAGCGACGCTGACCTTCGGCATAGAGCGTGTCAAACGCAACTGAACTCTTGCCCGAACCCGACGGTCCGGTGACAACCGTGAGCTTGCCGCGCGGAATCTCTACGTCGACGTTTTTTAGGTTATGTGTGCGAGCTCCGCGGATGCGGATGGTATCGGGCATGAACGGTCCTTCCTAAAATCGGTTTAAGCACAAAGCTTAAGTTTTGGCTTAGGCGAATCGACTACTATACAACGCATTGCGCTCTAAAGCAGTGTTTTTTCTTCTTTTGACCTCAGCTTCCCATGACCGGCACGTCATCCGCCCCTTTGCGCCTCACACGACAGGAACGCACCGCCTCCATGACACTCGGCGCCGTGTTTGCGTTGCGACTGCTGGGCATCTTTCTGATTCTTCCCGTGTTTTCCGTCTGGGCGCAGACGCTTGAAGGCGGCACGGACGCCTTCATGGTCGGCATGGCGCTCGGCATCTATGGCCTGACCCAGGCCGTGCTTCAGATTCCATTCGGGGCAGCGAGCGACCGATTCGGACGAAAGCCGGTGATTGTGACAGGTCTCTTGATTTTCATCGCCGGTAGTCTGCTTGCATACTCTGCCGACAACATCACGACGCTCCTGATCGCGCGCGCCATTCAGGGAGCGGGCGCCGTATCGGCTGCCGTCACCGCCATGATTTCCGACAGCGTTCGGGAACAGCTCCTCACTCGCGCCATGGCCTTCGTCGGCGCCTCAATCGGCGTTAGCTTTACGTTTTCGCTAGTCATCTCCCCCATTCTGGCCGACTCCATTGGCGTACCGGGCATTTTTCTGCTCACCGCTCTTTTGTGCATGCTTGCCATTGGTGCCGTTTTGATGTTGCCGACGGCTCCAGTAAAAAGATTTGAAAACTTCCGCGCCCGCGCCAAACTTCGCGATGTGTTTCTGCACAGCCAGCTGATGCGACTCAATTTAGGCATCTTTTCGCTGCACATGGCTCAGATGGCTCTCTTTGTGGTAATCCCGCTGCGTCTGGCAGAACTTGATCTCGTCGTGGCCCAGCACCGTGCTCGTGAGTCTGGCGTTTCTGATGCCCGTTCTGCGGCACGCCGAAAAAACGGGTCGAACCAAAGAATTGTTCGTGGGTGCCATTTGCCTGGTGTTGGCCGCATTTGCCGGATTTGAGATTTTTGACAATTCAGTTCTTCTCATTTCAGTTTTGCTGTTAGTATTCTTCTCCGGCTTTAACGTCCTCGAAGCGTCCCTGCCCTCGCTCGTGTCAAAAACGGCGCCGCAGGAATGCAAAGGATTGGCGCTTGGTGTGTACAACACCACGCAGTCCGTCGGTGTCTTCATCGGCGGAGCCGCCGGGGGCTGGCTGTATTCGGTCTTCGGCACGCACGGCGTGTACGGCTTTTGCGCCGCACTGATGGTTCTCTGGATCATCGCGGCACAGGGTATGACGGCTCCGGCCCGCGGAAACGTTGAAGCAGACTCTTGACTTACTCGAGAGCTTAACGTTGGTATCTAACGACATATTTGGTTCAATAGTTTTATTAGGATTTAACCGTCATGGCTTCTATTAACAAGGTCATCCTGATCGGCAATCTCGGCAGAGATCCGGAAACGCGCTACACCGCAGACGGCAGTACTGCCATCTGCAACATCTTGATGGCCACTTCGCGTCGCTATAAAGACAGTCAAGGTCAGGTGCAGGAAGAAACTGAATGGCACCGCGTTGTGTTCTTCGGTCGTCAGGCTGAAGTCGCACAAACCTACTTGCGCAAAGGCAATCCGGTCTACATCGAAGGCCGCCTGCGTACCCGCCGCTACACCGACAAGGAAGGCGTTGAACGCTATTACACCGAAATCATCTGTGAAACGATGCAGCTGCTCGGTAGCCGCAACTCCTCATCCGCTCCGGTGCATCAGAGCGACGAAGCTTTTGAGTCGCCGCGCCGTGCCGCTCCCGCTGCGCGACCGGCCTCTCAGCCTGCACAGCCCGCTCAGCCGGCCGTTGCAGCCGACAGCTTCAGCGATGATGACATTCCGTTCTAATCGCTGGGAAAACGTCCAGTTAGTGTTTTGAGAACCGGTCTCCGATGCGCTCGGAGACCGGTTTTCTTTATTCGTGACGAACCGCTTCAATCGGATCGAGTCGGGCGGCTCTGCGTGCCGGAAAGTACCCGAAGATAACGCCCGTGAGTGCAGCAAAAGCAAAGCTCACGATATTGATCATCGGGTCAAAAGTGTAGGGCACGTCCATCCAGCCGGTGATCAGGTAGGAAGAACCGGTGGCAAGCAAAATGCCGATGACACCCCCCATGCAACCGAGTACCACGGCTTCGATCAGAAACTGCATGAGCACTTCTCGGGCGGTGGCGCCGATAGCCAGTCGCACCCCGATTTCGCGTGTGCGCTCGGTCACTGACACAAGCATAATGTTCATGATGCCGATGCCGCCCACCAGAAGGCTGACAGCAGCCACGGCACCGAGCAAGGCCGTCATGATCTGAGTGGTGGAGGCCACTTTTTCAGCCACTTCGGCCGTGTCGAGAATCGAGAAGTTATCGTCATCACCTTCGGAAAGCGAACGACGTTCGCGCATCAGGTCGCGTACGAGTCCCTTAAGATGCACGCGATCGCTCTGCGGATCAATGCTGATGAGAATCGTGTTGACGCGATTGTTGCCGATCAAGCGTCGCGCAGCCGTATTAAACGGAATCACAACAAGATCGTCCTGGTCTCCGCCCATCGCGGCTGTTCCCTTTTCATTCAGCAGCCCCACGATGCGGCAGGAAAAAGCATTGACGCGCAGCATCTCGCCGATCACGGGCGCTCCCGGGCCAAACAATTCCTTCTGAATGGTTGTGCCGATCACGCACACAGCCGCACCCGACATTTCTTCGGCGGGCTCAAAGAACCGCCCCTCGGCAAGCGTCCTGTTGTCGGTGGTGAAATAGTCCGAGCTTGAACCGATGATGGTTGTCGTCCAGTTTTTACCGTTGGCTACCACGATGGTGCTGCGCTGCGATTGAGGCGCCGCCGACAAAACGCCCGCAATCTGATCTTCGAGCGCTTCAACGTCTTCGAGCTTGAAGCTCGGCGCCCCGGCTGCACCGCCGGGCCCCATGCGCTGCCCCTTGCGAAGCATCAGTTGGTTGCTGCCGAAACTCTCGATTTGTTCCTTGACGGCTTCCGTGGCACCGTTGCCGACCGTCACCATCGTGATGACGGCCGCAACGCCGATCACGATGCCCAAAACCGTCAGCAGCGATCGCAGTGGATTGCGGCGAATCTGCCTAAACGCCAGCAAAAACGCGTTGCCAAGCATTTATTTACCCTCCTGCGGCGTATCGCTTGCGATCATGCCGTCGATGCAATGCACGCAGCGCCGCGCATAGGCCGCCATATCCGGCTCGTGCGTCACGAGCACGATGGTGATCTTGTCGGACTTGTTGAGATCGGCT
>OBKR01001960.1_pt1 | contig 16137 bp, 18 predicted proteins | sample 1518991 | NCBI WGS metagenome assembly OBKR01 (sample SAMEA2452117, study PRJEB22498) | human gut metagenome | biome: human feces; feature: human gut; material: feces | place: Australia | collected 2012
CACGTCCTTCGATAGCTTTTCCTGTTCTCTTGCCATAATGCAGATAATTAAATGAATAAATCGAATGAATGGTGAAAATCCGCCGGCAAGATAAAGCCTTTTTCAGTTCATAACACCAAATGCGCCCCTTCTGGCGGGAAGAGGCGCGAGGTGGCAGGAAATGACTTATGGGAGTATAACTTGGTGACAAATATTAGTTAATTCATATTCTTTATTAGATAGAATTCTGTATATTTGTATATAAAGATGGTTTTATTGCTTATGAAAAGATTTTGCACGTGGTTACCAACAATTATTTTAGTATTAATTCCAATAGCATTCTTTCTTTTTCATGCTTGTGGATATGAAGTTTATATAGTTAATGGAGAAAAATATCCGTGGGTTGTTAATTCTGAAGAATTATTGAAAGTTGATTCATTAAGTAATAACTCAATGGAATTACTTACGTCATTAAAACGTGATGGGTTAGTTTTATCTCCACAAGAATATACGAATCATACATATAACTTTTTTTCATGGCTGCTTACTATTTTAGTGGCAGTAATTGGGATTGTTGTATTAGTGTTTGGATTGAACGTTGATAAAAAAATAGAAACAATTATTAATTCTCATCTTAAAACTAAATGGTTGGAGTTGATGAGAGTCGACAAAGAGGTAGACGCTACAATTGGAGGCATTATTGATGATAAGATTAGTAGCGGTTTATCCGATATATCTCACGATCTTGAAGAATTGGGTAAAAGAATAAAAAAATTAGAAGATACATCAATACGTTTTGAAACAACAGATAACGATGGGACGGCGAATGACTAAACAAAATTCAACCTCAATCGTGAAAAATTCTTCACAAGAGGTTGCTGCAGATATTATCAGAAATAAACCAGAATATGTCAAAAATTCCACATTTGATATATTTTCCTATGTAAAATCATTATCAGATGTCGAATTAAAAATTGAGCCTTTGTGCGATGACATATCTGGATATATAGAAAAGGTGGGAGATAAATTTGTTATAGTTGTAAATAGTTTACAGTCGCCTCTTCGCCAAAGATTTACGCTTGCACATGAATTTGGGCATTATTCATTGCATAAAGCAGATTTGGAAGGCAAGCACCAAGATACAGTATTATTCCGTGATGCTAACGAAGATAGTTTAGGTATCGAGTATGCAGCAAATGATTTTGCAGCTGAATTGTTAATTCCAAAAGAATCATTTGAAGATGCTATTAAATCTGGGAAAAATACACCCAAACAGTTAAGCAATCTTTTTCAAGTAACGGAAAAAGCTATTTTATATCGTGCATATAAACTCGGTATAATAAAGTCATTCCCTAATTAGTTTGATCTATGAAATATACATTGCAAATTAAAACAGGAGATGCAGAATATCGTGCCTTGAAAAACATTCCTAAAGAGATATTTGCTAATCCTAATTTTCGATTATTGATTGAGATTACTCGTGGACGAAAAAGCAAAAACGACAAAATAGGAGATTTGCAAAAAAGGGTTGATGCGTTAGATGATTTTTTAGATCCTTCTTCATTTGTATTTTTCGATATTACATCTGAAGAAAGTTTAAGTAATGAGCAAATAGATCAGTTATATGATTTTCAATATGGGTATGTAAATTGGAGAATATTATTCGCCGAATTACATACGCAATACCCTAATGCCGTTCCTATGCTCCTTGTCAATGATCAAGATAATGATTATACAAACTTTGTAGCACAAATTAAAACATTTACAGCGGAATACAATAAAATTGGATATAAAATATATCCAGCTGTAGATGAAGATATTATTGAAGAAGAAATAAAAATCATAAGAGACAATATTAAAGAAGATACACAGCTGTTTATCTTTTATGATCAAGGATATATTGTTGATGGTCTTATAAAGATGGCAACAGCAAGAGCTGTGGACTATTTGGGCAAAACATCTGCAATATTAGAGACTGTCCGTAATGTGGAGTATATATTTACCAGCACATCTTTTCCTGACAGTGTAACCAGTTTAAGCGGAAATATGGACGGACATATTAAATGTTCAGAGATGCTGCTTTATGATCAAATAATTAGTGCAGTCAAAGATATTAAGGTGTCATATTCCGATTATGGTAGTATTACTCCCAAACGTAATGATGAAGCGGCATACTACAGCAGAGGATGGACTCCAAGAATAGATGTCCCTACAATTTCTAAACAACAAATATATTATTATCGTCAAAAAAGAGAAAAGAGAGACTATGCAGACGTTTATATAGATGTAGCAAAAAAATGTATATCAGATTCTCTTTTCCCGAGTGATGTTGATTGTTGGGGAGTTAAAACAATAAGAAGTGCAGCAACGGGTTTTAAGCCGGGAGCAACACCTTCATTTTGGTTGTCTGTACGAATGAATATTTTTATTATTGAGCAATTAAAAAGATTATCTATAATCCAATGATATATAGTCTGTATTCATTAAGATATCCTCGTAATGTAAAATTGTTTTAAGATCATTGTTTGTCCAACGACATTTACTCGATATATGTTCTATAAAAAGTTTATGTGCTTGTGATAAGGAAAACAAATTATTATCTGATCTTGTATATTTAGGATGTAAGCTATTATTCCTAATGAAGAGAATCGGAATAGACATTAACAGCTCTTGTTTATCTATTAAATGATTCCTTTTTGCCTGTCGTTTATATAAGATTTTTTTTGTCTTTGTTGAATAAAGAACAATACCAACAAAGTCAGGTATTGATTGGAGTTGATTAAGATGATTTGTGGTAGTAGCTACATAGACATAATCAAAGAGTTTGCAATAGACATCTAATTGAGATGGCAATCTGCGCATATCATCGTTCCACGCTTTGATTTCATACGCATAGCTTAAATGATCCTTACAAAAAACTAAATCAACGATTTTGTATTCTTCAGAAATAGTTAATTCATTACAAACCACGAATGGTTTGCTATTTATATGAGCATAATTATTGATTAACGCAGCCTTTATTATATTTTCGTTTGGATGTGTATCAATGTCCTTCATTATGTCTAATAATCAGTTTATAACACTTTAATACCCTGTCTTATTAAATTTTTATTTCCCAAAATTACGAAAAAGAAAAGAGCCTACACTCAAATTTCAAAAAAACTCTTAATATTCATTTCTAAATGACACTTGTGTCCATTTTAGTTACAGTTTATTCTATACTATTAAATTATTGATTTTTCAGTTGTATCCTGTTTTCCATCCTTCTCTATGCGTTTCATCTCGGCTTCAATGATGTCGAGCGCATCCTGCTTGATGCGGCGGTAATTCTCCTTGATTTTCTCCTGCATGATGTCCCGTCCGTCGGCGTCGAGGAACGACGATATTTCGGGGATCGGTTTGTACTCCGCCATTTCTTTTTTCACGGCTTCGTTGTCCACGACGATCCGGGCATGGAAAATCTTCTGCTCGATCTCCTCTCCGAAGTTGTCGCATACAGCCCCGACGAATACGCCCTGCGAGAGCGTCGAGATTTTCGACGCAGGAATAAGACTGTCGAGCTGGGTGTTTATTGACGTCGAGGTATCACTGCGGTTGATGCTTACGGATTGGCGCTTCTGCACGATCTTTCCGAATCGTTCGGAGAGCGTCCGGGCCGTTTCTCCGACCACCTGTCCGCTGAAGATATTGCCCACGGTATTCTGAATCACGGCGGCTTCCTTGTCGCCGTAGTCGCGCTTTAGCTGGCTGAAATCCTGAAAACCCAGACATACGGCGACCTTGTTGGAACGCGCCGTTGCGATCAGGTTGTCCAGCCCCCGGAAATAGATCGTCGGTAATTCGTCGATCACAATGCAGCTTTTAAGTTGCTTCTTGCGGTTTATCAGCCTGACGATGCGCGAATTATACAATCCAAGCGCCGCACCGTATATGTTCTGCCTGTCGGGATTGTTTCCCACGCAAAGAATCTTCGGTTCCTTGGGATTGTTGATGTCGAGTGTAAAATCGTCTCCCGACATGACCCAGTAGAGCTGCGGCGAGATCATGCGCGAGAGAGGAATCTTCGCCGAGGCAATCTGTCCCATCAGCTGCTCTGCGGCTCCACCTTTCCATGCATCGACGAAGGGTGAAAGATAGTTCTCCAACTCTTCGTGGGCCATCAATACTGTGAATAACTCTTCATAGGGTTTGTTCAGCAGTTCGATGGCATGGGGAAAGGTGCAGTATTTTCCGCCGTCGTAAATCTTCAGGAACCAGATGATCGCCGCGAGCAGCACGATCGGCGATTCGACAAAAAAATCGCCCTGCTTCTGTATCCACGAACGGTTGAGATTGAGCATGATGACATAGCTGGCCTCGTATGCATCGGTGATGTCGGACATGAGATTGGGCGCGAGCGGATTGCATCGGTGCGAGCGGCGTGGATCGTCGAAATTGATAACGTAGAATTTCGGTGGCGTAGCGCCGTAAGCCTTAAGGTTTTTTCGCAGGTGGTTGTAGACGATCAGCGACAAATCGTCGAATTTATAATCGTAAGTATAAAGCACATAGCCCCTCTCGATGGCCTGCTTAATGTAATTGTTGATGAGTGCATAGGATTTTCCCGAGCCGGGCATCCCTAAAACCGCACTTGAACGGTAGGGATTTACGACGTTCAGCCATCCGCTGTGTTTCCTTCCCCGAAAGGTGAATTCGGTCGGGAAGTTGAACGAATCGTCGTTTTTCAGCTGGCGTGTCTCCTGCATGAAACTCTCGTTTTCGGCATTGAACGGATCATCCGTCATACGGTTTTTCAGCAGACGGCTGCTCCATAGCCCGGCCGCCAGCATTCCGAGGAATCCCGCCAGCAGCGTCGCCGTATAAAGCGCCGCCCGCAGGGTCGTAGCGACATTCATCCCGAACAGCCAGCCGTTGCCATAGAATAGCAGTATGCCGATGCCGCCTACCGCGGTGATATGCTTCCACGATATTTTCTCGTCCTTCACGCCACGGTTTCCCATGCACGACAATGCAAGAAATACCGTACAGAAGAGCTTGGTGCAGAGCGGCGATGAGAACAAGGCAGCCGTCCGCTGGAAATTTTGCAGGATGCGGTCTACGACAGGGAGCGTTCATCCCGCCTGCGTAAACCACTCGTAACAAAACCAGTAGATGTGAATGGCGAGAAACAGAAAGCTGATCGCCCGCATGAAATCCGCGACTTTGGCCAAGCCGCGCAGATCGTCTTCTTCTTGCATGATCGTAACGTATCGAGGTTGTTAAATTCTTTTCCGGATTTTCCGCCGCCGCTTCTTCCTGCGGGGGAAGAGCCGGTATTCGGGAGCTGTTTCCCACTCCTTTTCGGGCGTATATTCCATGAGTTCGCCCATTACACCGGGCATCGAAACGTAATGGGTCTCGATGTACTCCTCGAACTCTTCGACCGAAGATAGTCCCGGCAGGGGCGGTTCGAGGGGTGGCAACGGCCGTAACTCTTCCGGCATGGGTGTGGACGACTCTTGCTCCCGACCGTTGAACCACGCCTCGAAAGCGTCGGCCGCATACTCCTTTCCGAGCCGGGAGCCGTTGAACACCTGATGTTTCGTGCGGTCGATGAAGGTGACGCCGTAAATCCGCCCGGCGTCGTTCTCCCGGAAAACTGCGTCGATACCGTTCTCCCGAAGTTCGGCCGTGAATTCCTTGCGGTTGCGGCCTCCGCTCCGGGCGCGGTCGATTTCGCGGCGTGTGCGGTCGAGCGTTGCGGGATGTTGCCGAAGCCGTTGTTTCGAGGCGTCGAATTTTTCTTCCAGCGCCTTCCATCCGAAGAAATCGCCCAGCCGGGACGCTTTGACCGCCGCTCCCGTGCGCTGCCCGTCGTCATCGAGCACGTGGTAAACGAGCCCCCGATATGGTCTGCCTCGCACGTCGCCTCGGATCTCTTCGGCTGCGACGCCAAAGCGTTCGAGCAGCGTATTGAACTCCGCGAGGGACTGGAATCCGTACTGCTGTTTGAGTGTCATCACGACGTTGCGCAGCTGATGCTTCAGATCGCTCCGACGGTAATCGACCCGGTGCAATTCTTCCGGTTCTGTTTGCATGCCGCCGCCGTCTTCGGGCACATGCAGGCCGTACTCGTGTTCCAATTCCCTGCAAACCGGCAGTTCGTTGTTGTGGTCGATCTTCCGGCCCTGCTCGTCCACCCGCACCGAGACGACGTGCATGTGTCGCCGTGCGATGTCTTCGTGCAGAAAGACGACATAGGGCTGGCGACCGTATCCCATGCGTTCCATGAACTCGGCGGCAAGTCGCGTGAGCTGCGCTTCCGAAAGCCGGTCTTCGGGTGAGGGGTTGAGCGAGAAATGCACGACCGGTTTTCGGATACGGGGATTGAGCGCCGTGTAGTACCCGAAGGCTTCCGCACACTCCTCGATACTGAATCTGCCGTCGCTGCGTTCGGGTATTCCCTGCATGTATAATATCCGGCCCTCACCGGCTTCGACCTTGATGCGATTGTATTGAAGTATGCCGTAGACATTGGCCCCGGAGTTTACTTTCGGCACCATTGCAGCAACTCCTTCGTAAGTTCGACGACCGCCTTCACGAGTTGTTCCAGCCGTTGTGTTTCGAGCGTCAGACGGTAGAGATAGGCCAACGCTTTCTTATCGCCGAAGGTCGTGTGTATGGCTTTGACGCACTGGTTGTAGTTCACCCCGATAGCCCGGAACTGGGCGTAAAATCCCGTCAGCCGGACATAGAAATCGTAGGTGTTCTTGTCTCGGACGACGACCGTAAAGGGTCATCCAAAGATGCGGTGGCAGATGAAATCGGCTTTATTCTTCATTCCGGACTGTTCGTACATGCGCAGGAAACGCTCGTTTTGCTCGCTTGTCAGGCGAACGTAATAGCGATGTATGCGCGGATCGTCGAGGGCTTTGCGGCCCGCGGCGGAGGTCGGTTTATCGGCAGCATCCATAGGGCATCCGTGTTTTGAGGTTACGACTCGGGAGTAACCGTCCGCCGCGCCGCAGGTCGCGGCGGCACTTTCGGCGGCTCGGAATATTCCGAGCGGCTGAAAGTACCCCTTGCTATATGCGGGCGCATATAGAAATCCGGCCAAGGGCCGGATGAAGGTGCGCGCCTTCGGCGTCGCAGCGGGATTACTCCTTTCGGAGGCAAAGGTAGAGCGTTTTATTTTATGTTGTATCAGATATATACCTGCCAACGGACGCCGATACGCGCCTTTGGGCGCCACCCGTTTTCGGAGCCGCCGAACGGGGGCGTTTTCGCATTTTCTTTGTGCGCGGATCGGTACTTACGAATCTACCTGCCCGCGTAGCCTCTTCCTCCCGTACATCCGTCATTGCGCGGCTATGCGGATACGGATGTAGATGTCTGCATAGATGCCGAAGTTCGTATGTGACAGCTTATATCCGTATCTGCCGACAAAAGTATGCGAATCCGCAAAGGCGTATGAATCGCCGAAGATACGTGAATACGCAAGTACGTATCCGCGTATCGGAACAAGTTAAATATTAATCGCTTAATTATTCTCGTATGGAACAGAACCCTTTGTGCATCGCTTTCGCCTCCCAGAAAGGTGGCGTCGGCAAATCGACCCTCACAGTACTGGCAGCCTCGTGGCTGCACTACCTGCACGGCATCCGCGTCGCGGTGGTGGACTGCGACTACCCGCAGCACTCCATCCTCAAACTCTCGAACCGCGACAAGGCCGTCGTGCAATCTTCGGCGATCTACGGCAGACTCCTCGTTTCACTCGCCGAGAACAAAGGGGTGAAACCTTATCGTATTCTCTGTTGCAAACCTTCCGAGGCGATGTCGGAATGGCGGAAATGGGCCGCTGTCGCCGAAGAACGATACGACGTCGTGCTGTTCGACCTTCCGGGAACGGTGGGCAACGAAGGCGTCCTCTCCACGATCGTCGAACTGGACTACCTCTTCATCCCGATGAAAGCCGACCGGATCGTGCTGGAAAGCACGCTCAATTTCGCCTCTGTTCTCAACGACCGTCTGATCAAGACGGGACGGGCGCATCTTCGGGAGCTGTTCCTGTTCTGGAACTTGGTGGATCGCCGCGAGCGGACGCCGCTCTATGAGCAGTACGAGAAAGTCCTCGATCAGTTGGGGCTGCGGCATCTGCGCACGCATATTCCCGTGCGGAGCAACTTCAATAAGGATATTCAGGAAGCGGGCGGCCCGGTGTACCGGTGTACGCTGCTGCCGCCCGACCGGGCTTTCGTCGCCGAGTGCGGTTTCGACCGCCTGATGACGGAGATCTGCGCCGTACTGAAACTTCCGAGCCATGAGTAGCAGGAAGGCTCCCGCCCAACAGGAGATCGACGAAGAGTACCTGCGCAGCCTGATGGCGGCCCCGGAGCCGGCGGCTTCTTCGTCGGATACCGAAGTGTCGGAACAGGCGGAAACCCCGGCTTCGGAGCCGCGCGTCAGGCGTTCGGATGCGGAAGACTATGCGTCGCGGTTTCTGAAGAATACTCCTTCCGAAGCGCGGCAATGCGTCTATATCGACCGGCGGCTGCACCGCAAGATCACGACCCTCGTGGGCGTTGCGGGCAACCGGCGTTTTACGGTCGGGAACTTCATCGACAACGTATTGGAACAGCACTTCGAGCGGCACCGGACGGAAATACGGTCGCTCTGCTCCAAAGGACTCAATAAAATTCTATAAGAATGACACCCGTTATGAAAATCACGGAAGCTCTCGTCGTGCTGTTCCTCGTGCTGTTCTGCTACCTGTTTCTGGATAAGTTCCTCTTCCGGGGCGAGCTGGGCGAAATTTGCTTCGGGGCGATGCGTCGGGCGCTGGCGCGTTGGCTTCGGCGCTGCGCCGATCGTCTTGACCCGCCGCGCCGCCGCAGGCGTCGGACGGCAGCCGTTACCCCTAAAGACGATGCGCTGGTCGTCACCCGGGACTACGGCGCCGGTCAGCGGACGCCAGCACGCGCCGCGTCACGCCACTCCCGGCGCAAGGGGAACAATTCAGACAAAAGCGACCATACATTTGTACCGGCAAACGACGGCGATAAGGAACATCGCGCTGTGCAAGCGACCGTTCAGGGGTGGATACATAAGGAACCTACGGCGCTCACCGCGGAGGAAGAGAACACCCTGACGCGCGAAGCTGCGACCGAAGAGGTGATGGACATAGGATGCGAAACGACGGCCCCGCCTGCCGGGACGCAGAGTTTCTCTCCGCAGCAGTTGGATTGCATCCTCGCCTTGTGCAAGGGGCAGGCCGTGCCCGAAGACCAACGGCAAACCCTGGCCGGAGTGCTGCGTGACATCCGCCATACGGAAGTGCAGCGCACACTCATGGACGCCATCTCCGGCGCCAGCCCGATCATCGCCCGTTATCTGGACGATGCCGAGAAGGAAGCGGCGCAGCGTATGGCTGCCGCTCCGAAATAGATTGTTCAACTTAAAAAATGCGAAGCTATGAAAGCTCCCGGATACTACGATTCAGGCTGACGACAGGATGAGCAGCACGCATGAATCACGGGCCCAGCGCCCGGAGAGAGAATCTGAAGTCGAATTAAAAAACACAATCATCCATGAAAAGAAAACTCATTTTCAGTTCGGCATGAATCGCCGTATGACTGCTCGCCACGGCGCAGCACGCCGCAGCGCAGCAAGGCAACGGCATGGCCGGCATTCAGGAGGCTACGCAGATGGTCACGTCGTATTTCGACCCGGCGACCAAGCTGATCTACGCCATCGGCGCCGTCATCGGCCTGATCGGCGGAGTGCGGGTCTATCAGAAGTTCAGTTCGGGCGATCCGGATACGTCTAAAACCGCTGCGAGCTGGTTCGGAGCCTGTATCTTCCTGATCGTCGCCGCCACGATTCTGCGTTCGTTTTTCCTTTAGACGATGGCCGAATATCCGATCAATAAAGGCGTGGGCCGCCAGGTGGAGTTCAAGGGGCTGCGGGCGCAGTACCTCTTCCTCTTCGCCGGCGGCCTGCTTGCCGTTTTCATTCTCGTAGTCATACTTTATATGGGCGGGGTCGATCAGGTGGCATGTCTTGTCGCGGGCGTGGGGATGGGCGGTGCGCTTGTGGCGCTGACCTTCCGTCTGAACCGCAAGTACGGGGCTTACGGACTGATGAAGCTCCTCGCCGCACGGCGGCATCCGCGACGTATCGTCTCCCGAAAAAGTGTGGCAAGAATTCTAAACCGACATTAAGACCATGAATAACACCCTGAAAACCGAAACCCTCGAACGGAAATTTCCGATCTGAAAGGTCGAACACGATTGTATCCTCTCCAAAGACGCCAACATCACGGTGGCGTTCGAGGTTACGCTTCCGGAGTTGTTTACCGTCTCTTCGCAGGAATATGAAGCGCTGCACGGCGTATGGCTCAAAGCGGTGAAGGTGCTTCCGGACTATACCGTGGTGCACAAGCAGGATATTTTCGTTCAGGAACAGTATCGTTCCGACATCGGGAAAGACGATTTGAGTTTCTTGAGCCGGTCGTTCGAGCGGCATTTCAACGAACGACCTTTTCTGCATCATACCTGCTACCTGTTCATTACGAAGACAACCCGTGCGCAAAGCCGCCGTCAGAGCGATTGCAGTGTGCTGTGCCGGGGTACGCTCGTCCCGAAAGAGTTGCAGGACAAAGATGCGACGACGCGCTTTCTGGAAGCTGTGGAGCAATTCGCCAGCATCGTCCGCGAGAGCGGCCATATCCGGCTGCGGCGTCTCGGAGCGGACGAGATTGCCGGGACTCCCGAATCTTCGGGAATCCTCGAACGTTATCTCACGCTGTCACCGTCCGGGAAGACTCCGTTACAGGACATGCGTCTCGATCCCGACCGGATGTGGATCGGCGACAAGGCGTTGTGCCTGCATACGCTTTCCGATCTGGACGACCTCCCCGGCAGCGTTCGTACGGATGACCGCTACGAACGCCTCTCGACGGAGCGTTCCGATTGTCGGCTTTCATTCGCCGCTCCCGTAGGATTGCTGCTCTCATGCAATCACATCTACAATCAATATCTGTTTTTGGATAACAGCGACGAGAACCTCAGGCAGTTCGAACGTACGGCCCGTAACATGCAGTCGCTCGCGCAGTACAGCCGTTCGAACCAGATCAACAAGGAATGGATCGACGATTACCTCAATGAGGCGCACTCCTTCTCTCTGACCTCGATACGCGCCCATTTCAATGTCATGGCATGGGGCGAAGGGAGCGAGGAGCTGAAGCAGATCCGTAACGATGTCGGGGCGCAGCTGGCGCTTATGGGGTGCACGCCGCGTCATAATACTGTGGATGTTCCGACGCTTTTCTGGGCGGCGATCCCCGGTAACGAAGGGGATTTTCCCGCCGAAGAAAGTTTCTATACGTTTCTCGAACAGGGCTTGTGTCTGTTTAACGAAGAGACGAACTATCGCTCATCTTTGTCGCCTTTCGGCATTAAGATGGCGGATCGGGTGAGCGGTATCCCCATCCACCTCGACATCTCCGACTACCCGATGAAAAAAGGATGGATAAGCAACCGGAACCGTGTGGTCATCGGGCCTTCAGGGGGAGGCAAAAGTTTTATCCTCAATCATATATGCAGACAATATTATGAACAGGGCGCACATATCGTGATTGTCGATACGGGAAACTCCTATCAAGGATTGTGCTCGCTTATCCGGCAGAAAACCAAAGGTCGGGATGGAATATATTTCACCTATCAGGAGGATGCCCCCGTTGCCTTCAACCCCTTCTTTGTTGAAGACGGAGTGTACGACGTCGAGAAGCGCGAATCGCTCAAGACGCTGTTGCTGACCTTGTGGAAGCGCGAATCCGAGGAACCGACACGTGCGGAAGAGGTGGCCTTGTCGAATGCCGTGAACCTATACCTCTCGCAACTCAAGACCGGCACTGCGGTCACACCTTCGTTCAACACCTTCTACGAGTTCGTCGCAACGGATTACCGCCGTCTGTTGGAAAAAAAGCGCGTCCGGGAAAAGGATTTCGATATTGAAAATTTTCTGAACGTTCTCGAACCTTACTATCGTGGCGGGGAGTACGACTACCTCTTGAACTCCGACAAGCAGTTGGACTTGTTGGATAAGCGATTCATCGTCTTCGAACTGGATAATATCAGCGAAAACAAAGTCCTTTATCCTGTCATTACGCTGATTATCATGGAGACCTTCCTTACAAAGATGCGGCGGCTGAAGGGTATTCGCAAAGTTTTACTGCTCGAAGAAGCATGGAAAGCTATCGCCAAGGCGGGCATGGCGGGATTTATCAAGTATTTGTATAAAACCTGCCGCAAGTATTTCGGCGAGTGTATGTGCGTAACGCAGGAGTTGGACGACCTGCTGTCGTCGCCCGTCCTCAAGGAGAGCGTCATCGCCAACTGCGACTGCCGCATCCTTTTGGACATGCGTAAGTATGCTAACAAGTTCGACGAGATTCAGGAGTTGTTGGGATTGAGTGATAAGGAACGCAATCAGGTGTTGTCGATCAATCGGGCCAATGACCCCAAGCGCCGCTACAAAGAGGTGTGGATCGGACTCGGAGGCGTACACTCTGCTGTCTATGCTACCGAAACGAGTCTTGAGGAATACCTCTGCTATACCACCGAAGAGACTGAAAAACTGGAGTTGCAACGTCTCACGGAGAAGCTCGGCAGCAATATCGAGCTGGCCATACGCCAGTTGGCCGAGCAAAAACGCAATGAAGATCATTAACCTAAAAACCGAAAATCATGTTCATATCCAAAAAAGAACTCGCCGAGCGAGACGAACGGCTGCGCCGGGCGCAGGAAGAGATCGAGTCGCTGAAACAGACCATCCGGGAGTTGCAATCCGAGGTTGCCGACGACCGTATTTGCGGCTGCTGAAAGAACGAATACGGAGAGCGGATCACGATCCGCAAAACGGCTCCGGGATATGCCGCGACGCTTTTCTGCGGCGAACGTCCCGTAAGGGATATGGTCATCCTCAGACGCGATGACAGTCTGTGGCTCCATGTCTTGTACGGGCAAACCGGCGGATGCGTCGTTCATCACACAACCAATGATATTCTGCATATCGGATGTTTCGGGCTTTTCGTCCGCGACGACCGGCCGCAGCGTATAGGGACGGAAGTAATCCTTCAGGCTCCGGTGCGATGGGACGGCGAATAGGCTTCGGCCTGCTGGCAGCGATGCTGCTGGCAGGTCATCCGCTTCGGGCGCAGTGGGTGGTGAGCGACCCCTCGAATCTGGCGCAGGGTATCGTGAATTCCACCAAGCAGGTCGTCGAAGCATCCCGGAACGGAAGTACGCTGCTTCAGAGTTTTCAGCAGACGGTAAAGATTTACGAGCAGTCGAAGAAATATTACGATGCGCTGCGGTCGGTGCATAACCTCGTCAAAAGCGCCCGTCGCGTGCAGCAGACGATGCTGCTCGTGGGCGACATCTCCGATATATACATCTCGAATTTCCGGTCGATGCTCGACGATACGAACTACTCGGCCGAGGAACTCACGGCAATGGCCGCAGGCTATACGAAGCTGCTGTCGGCGAGTGCCGACCTGTTGAATGACCTGAAGCAGATCATCACTCCGTCGGGGCTTTCGATGACCGACAAGGAGCGGCTGGATATTATCGACAGGATCTATTACGAGATGCTCGAATACCGCAATCTTACGGAATATTATACACGCAAGAATATCTCCGTGTCGTTCCTGCGCAGCCGTCAGCGCGGGGATTCGGAGCGTGTGCGGGCCTTGTACGGCGGCCATAACGACAGATATTGGTAACCTATGACGATGCCGTTAGCCGTAGAGTGGACGAACCTGCATCAGATTCTCCGCTCGTTGTACGCCGATATGTTGCCGTTGTGCAGCGATATGATGGGCATTGCCAAAGGACTCGCCGGATTGGGCGCCTTGTTTTTCATCGCATACCGGGTCTGGAAATCCCTCGCCGCCGCGGAGCCGATCGAGGTATTCCCGCTGCTGCGGCCTTTTGTGCTGGGGCTGTGCATCATGGCTTTCCCGACCCTCGTGCTGGGGCCTTTGAACGGCCTATTGTCACCCATCAGCAATGCCACATCGCATTTGGTCGATCGACAGGCGTTCGATCTGGAAAAATACCAGACACAGAAGGATGAATTGCAGCGTCAGGCGATGCTCCGCGATCCGGAAAAAGCCTATCTTATCAGTAATGAAGAGTTCGACAAACGGCTTGACGAATTGGGCTGGAAGCCTAAAGACCTCATGGCGATTGCCGGGATGTATGCCGAGCGAGCCGGGTATCAATTCGGTCAGAAAGTCCGTGAGGCATTCCGGACGTTTCTGGAAACGCTCTTCCAGGCGGCATCGCTGACCATCGACACCGTGCGGACGTTTTTCCTGATCGTTCTGGCATTGCTGGGGCCCGTGGCCTTCGCCTTCTCCGTGTACGACGGCTTCCACAATACGCTGGCATCTTGGTTGGCACGCTATATCTGTATCTATTTGTGGCTGCCCGTCAGCGACCTGTTCGGTGCGATCCTTTCGCGCATCCAGATTCTAATGCTCCAGCAGGACATCGAACGACTGCAAGACCCGACGTTCATACCCGACGGAAGCAATACGGTCTATTGCATTTTTATGATTATCGGAATCATCGGATATTTCTGCGTGCCGACCGTTGCGTCGTGGATCATTCAGGCCGGAGGCGCCGGAAGTTACGGCGATAAAGTCGCAGGCGCAGGACGTGCCGTGGCGATGGGCGCTGCCGGAGTCGCCGGAGCGGCGATCGGAAATGTCGGAGGCCGTATAAAAGGGGCTTTGAAGAAACGATAAAACGTAATAAAATATGGAATTCAAAACATTGAGGAATATAGAATCGTCCTTTCGCCACCTGCGGCTCTTCAGCATGCTCTTTCTGGGAGCCTGCACGCTGATCTCGGTGGCGGCAGTGTGGACATCCTACCGCTTCGCGGAAGCCCAGCGGCAGAAGATCTACGTACTGGATCAGGGCAAGTCGCTGATATTGGCTCTCTCGCAGGATATGGCCCAGAACCGTCCCGTCGAAGCCCGCGAACACGTGCGGCGCTTCCACGAGCTCTTCTTCACCCTCTCTCCCGACCGCGAGGCCATCGAAGGCAATGTCCGCAGGGCGCTGTACCTTGCGGACGGAAGCGCCATCGCCTATTACCAAAGTCTCGCAGAGAAAGGATATTTCAACCGCATCATCGCCTCGAACGTATCGCAGAATGTCGTCGTGGACAGCATCCGATGCGATTTCGACTGCTATCCCTATGCTGTCGAGACCTTCGCACGGCAGAAGATCGTCCGTGAAAGCAACGTGACGGAGCGGACGCTCGTCACGACATGCCGCCTGCGAAATGCCGTACGCTCGGACAACAACCCGCAGGGATTCTTGATCGAAGACCTGCGCATTCTCGAAAACAAAGACCTCGGAAGTTATGAGCGCTAAGGATTTACAGACGCGGGCCGAAGCGTGGCTGAAGGCCCGCATGGAACGTCTTACGCCGCGCCAGCGGCTCGGGCTGGTTACTGTGCTGCTGCTCGTCTATGCGGCGGTCGCCCTGATGATTCTGTTCGGTGGAATGCGGAGTCGGGAGACGTCGATTCCCGCCGTTGGACACCTCCGGCAGCCATTGCTACTACCGGAAACGCGCCCGTTACCTCTAAATACAGATGAAGATGATACGCAGGAGCGATAACGGAGCGGTTGAAAAACTATCGCACTTTCTCACGCCTCAGCACCTCCGGCAACTTAAGTTCGTAGGTGTCGTGACGGTGATGACACTGCTGTGCGGCATTTTCCTATGGTACCTGTTCGCCCCGAAACCGGCTCCGCAGCAGGCGGGAACGGACGGATACAATGTTACGATTCCGGAAGCGACGGTAAAGCCGGCGGAAACGGACAAACGCAAGGTCTACGAACAGGAGCAGTACGAGCAGCAGCGGCGCGAGAAACTACAATCGTTGGGTGATGTTATGGACGACCGCTTGCCTGTGACCGGGGAAATGGCGGATGCTACAGTTCCGGCAGCACCGACGGCGATCGACGAATCGGATGCTGCCTACCGGAGGATATCGGGTGAAATGGCGGCTTTCTACACCCCGGCCCCTTCTTGCGGCAATACCGAGGTCGAAGCACTGAAAGAGCAGGTCGCGGCCCTGCAATCCCAGCTCGACGC
>OBKR01001970.1_pt1 | contig 16071 bp, 12 predicted proteins | sample 1518991 | NCBI WGS metagenome assembly OBKR01 (sample SAMEA2452117, study PRJEB22498) | human gut metagenome | biome: human feces; feature: human gut; material: feces | place: Australia | collected 2012
GAGTAGCGGTCTCCAAAACCGTAGGTTGCGTGTTCGAATCGCGTCTCCCCTGCCAAACAGTCTGTTTATGCAGACTGTTTTTTTCTTTTTAAACGCTCCCACAATCATTGAATCAGCAAAAAGAATCTCCCAATTGGTTACGCAATGATGCAATCCACTTTATTCCCCTCGCTTTGAAGCATAGCCCTCTCATTTCAAACAATCTGCATTACAAAATGTCAGTTGAATCTTTCTTTATTGTAGCGTAAATGAAAGATAATGTCAATTCAATCCCAACACTTTTCCGCGCCTGAATTATACAACAATCTGCGAACATCGAAAAATTACTCGTATTCTTTCAAAGTTTTCAATACAGTAAAAATCCGCCGCGACCAACAGGTCGCGGCGGATTTTTACGCAAAACTCAAAGTTCGTAATGCATGGGATAAGTCAAATACCGGATTTCATCCAATTCATCCGCAGTAACATACCCAGCGGGAGCATTTAAAAGCGAAGGGATCCGATTAACGATCGTGGCACAGGTATGTTCGACAGTTGCCGGTTTGATCACACGGAACTCAGTATCCGGTTCTCCTTCGATCTTCCAATCGCACAGATCTCCGTCATCCGGACCGTACACCTTACCGATCGTCTCCTCCTCCACGACAATCCCCTGATAAGTTTCAATGGTTACGACCGCAGACATTCCAATACACCTGCCCGCCTTAATCTTCTTTCCGAGCGTGGCGCTGTAAATATCCTGATCGATGATATAAGGCACATTCTCCTGCCTGATCGATTTCACCGTCAGCCCCAATTTATTGCAGATGGCTTCTGCCGCATTCCAGGCATAAGAAGGCACTACTTCTTTCGGATGCGCAAGCTCTTTCTCAAACTGCTCTTTTGTCAAATCACAGCCATGCGCCTTGGCCAACGCCAGACCGTAATCCTCCACATTATAACTGTAAGCCCCCTTGATTTTCGTAATCTTATGGCACCCGCCGGCAACCATCGCCACCATATTGATCCAGAAAATATCCTGCATGCCGCTTCCGGTCACCGTGCATTGATTCTCTTTCGCCAACGCATCCAGCTGATTGGTGAGTTTTGCCGCCGTAGTCCAGGGATAAATCGCTTCTTCGCAAGTGGTAATGACATTGATGCCACGCCTCACACATTTTTCCACTGCCTCATAAATATCCCCGACAAAACTGAACAGTGTCACCACCGCGACATCGGCGTCACAACTGTCCAGAACGGCGTCGGCATCTTTGGAAATCAACACCCCGGTTTTAATCCCCAGTTCTGCATAATCCCCGACATCCATGCCCTGAATTTCGGGATTAATGTCAATGGCACCTACAATTTCCGCGCCCTTTTCATGCAGATAGCGAAGAATATACTTCGACATCTTGCCGCAACCATATTGTACCACTCTGATTCGTTTCATTTTTTAATCCTCCTTACATCATATTTTACCCAAAATCACCCCGTTGATATACCAAAATACCAACTTCACACGCCAAATTTTTGCCAAACTACCCTTTCAGACAGAGTTATCCGTTATTTGAATCGATTTTTAACACCTCCTTTATATTTTATCGTCTCGCAGATACAATGTCACACAAAGTTATATAAGTATGACAGGCATATATCAGATGGGCAACCCTTGTTTATTTTTCAGGCATAGACAAAACTTTTTCTTCTTTACCGTCGAGAACCGCAATAGAGAGCCGCACAGATTCCCCGATCGCTCTTTTGATATCGTCAGATTGCACTCCGAGAACATCACAGCCTAAAGACCGGTCGATAAACTGTTCACTGCATTGCATTTTCACGAATTCGGGGAGAAAAAGTCCGCCTTCCACCCCGCGTTTTCGTCTTTTTGTCTCAATCCTTTTTGCGGCAATCGCAAACATCCAATCGGGAACAGTCACAATTTTTCTTTTCGGACACCCCATCGCCGAATGGAATAAGGAAAGCATCTGACGCCAGGTCATATTGAAATATCCTATGGGGTAACAGTTGCCGCCGCAGTTGCGATCCAACGCGCCAGCAATCGCCTGCCCCGCCTGTTTCACGGTAATCATCGCCGTTCCGCCCTTCGGCCAGAAGGTCACGCCTTTCATTTTGCGGAGCATTTCCACAAGAAATACCCAAACAGGTTTTCGCCCGGGCTGCACGCCGAAAATATAAGGGAGCTCCAATATTGCGACATCGAAACCCGGTCCGGCGAAAGAAAGCGCCAATTCTTCTTGTTCTCGCCGGCTTCGGATGTATGGATGATATTTTTCGAGTTTCAACTCCGGCCGGGTCTTCGCAAACCAGGAAAAATAAGAACCACAGACCGCAACATGTTTCACCCCGCATTCCTTAGCGATACGCAACAATCTCCCGAGCGGTTCTATATTGTATTTTTTATAAAATTCATAGACCGGAGCCATGACCTCCACCCGCTCGTCCACTCCTGCCGCAAAAACAAAGCCTTCGCAGCCCGAAAAACATTCCCGAAGCTCCGACTCAGACATATTCAGATAATTACCGAACCGAATTTCCATGCCGCGCGGGAAAACCGCTCCCGCAGGCAACGGAGGAAGGGAGACGGAAACCACCTGATGCCCTTTTGAAATCAATTCTTCCGCCGCCGCGCTTCCCAATAAGCCCGTCCCACCTATGATCAATACTTTCATAATTATTGCCTCTTCCGATTATTGCAACGTCTCATACAGCGACACAAGACCGGCCGCTGTTTCCCCATAGCTTTTCGTCCCGCCGGGAACTCCGTTAGCTTTCAGAAAAAGATTGTTGAAAAAGGAAGAAATGCGATCGATCGGCCCTTCATATTTTTGATAATGCGCATTCACGTTGGCATATTCCCGCAAAACTTCCGGAGATATTGTTTCGTAAATCTCAGCGGATTTTTCTTCGTCCAATGCGCCGAAAAGGACAGAAACCGCATTCATCAGACCACTGTAATTAAGATACAGGTTATCCGACCGTATGCAGAGAACGTACGCGACAATATTGGCCTCGTTCTCCCTCGACACCCCTTTCGCATGCGCCATTTCATGAGCCATCGTCACGGGAAGTTCACTGACGGGAATCACCGTGTTTACATTCGCTTCCGCATAAAAAGGAAAATAGATACCCGTAATTCCGAGATAGCTCATCGCTTCCGAAAGCAACACCTTTTTGGGGCGCACTTCGTATCCCGCAAAATATCCGTCGTTTACCCGGCTGAATTCTGTTCCGATGATCTCCGCCACCTTCTCGAAAGATTCCGCAGGAAGAATATTTCCGGCTTCGTCTCTTTCCAGTTTCCGGGACGTCTCATTCAACCTTGCGACATAATATTCCGCCGCAGCAAAAACCTTCTCTTCCGTCATTTCCGTTTCATAAAGCCCCAGTACATCGGAAGCCGACCGTCTCTGATACAAAGGCGCATACAATACTCCGAAAGCCAGAAGTATACACAGCGCCGCAACGGCAAGCCGATACAGGGCAATCCCGGCCCGGGAAAAACGCCTGCGGACCAGCCAGACGATCAAACGGATCACAAACCCCACCGCGAAAAACACAAGCGCCAACGCAGTCCATTCGTAAAAGGAAACGGGAATAAAATTGGTAATTCTGCTGAACAGCCAGCTCGCCCCGCGGGTAATCCCCCGCGCGAAAACATATTCCGCAACGGCGGGAATTTTACCGAGCAAAAAGATGACCAAAACTATTCCCGTAAGCAACAGAATGCTCAAAAAACGTACGACCGATTTTTTTCGTCTTGCCCGCTCCATCTCTCTGCACCACACCTTGTCAGTTCCCGAATTATTTTCTCCGATCGAGAGGAATATATTCCTTACTCTCTTTCACGTTGACATAGGCCGGACGGATAATTTTTCCCGCATTCTGAATTTCTTCAATCCGATGCGCGCTCCAACCCGCAATCCGTGCCACCGCAAAAATGGGCGTAAACAGCTCATACGGAAGTTCCAGCATCCTGTAGACCAAGCCTGAATAGAAATCCACATTGGGACTGACGCCTTTATAGATTTTCCGCTTTTCCGCAATGATTTCCGGCGCCAGTTTCGCCACTTTTTCGTAAAGCGCATACTCCCGCTCGTACCCTTTTTCCACCGACAAATCCCTGGCGCACCCCATCAGAATATCCGCTCTCGGATCGGAAAGAGAATACACGGCATGCCCCATACCGTAAATCAGCCCCTTCCCGTCAAACGCCTGACCGTCCAGGAGCTTCACGAGATAATCCCGAATCTGTCCTTCATCCTCTACGTCAATGCTGTTCATCATATCGTCAAACATCTTGACGACTTTCACATTGGCTCCGCCATGCCGCGGGCCTTTCAGAGAACCGAGCGCCGCGGCCACCGTGGAATAGGTATCCGTACCCGAAGAGGTCACCACATGTACAGTAAAAGTAGAATTATTTCCCCCGCCATGCTCGGCATGCAAAACCAGAGCCAAATCGAGAATTTTCGCTTCCAAAGCAGAATATTTTCCATCTTCCCGAAGAATCTGCAACAAACACTCCGCCGTGGAAACGCCGGGTTTCGGCAAATGAATGAACAGACTCTTTCCGCGATGATAATGCTGAAAGGATTGATACCCATAAACGGAAAGCATGGGAAACAGCGCTATGAGCTGCAGACACTGCCTGAGCACGTTCGGCACCGAAATATCGTCCGGATTATCGTCATATGCATACAGTGCGAGCACACTGCGGGAAAGAACGTTCATCATGTCTTTACCGGGAGCCTTCAGAATCATATCCCGCACAAAGGAAGTCGGCAAGCTGCGATAAAAGGACAGCGTTTCCTGAAAACGTTCCAGTTTCGCACGGGTAGGCAACTCCGAAAACAACAGCAGATACACCGTCTCTTCAAAACCGAGTCTCCCGTCTCCGAGAAAACCTCGCACCAGATCGCGCACGTCAACGCCCCGATATCTGAGCTCTCCCTTGCACGGAATTTCGCTTCCATCCGGAGCCGTTTCTTTCGCTTTGATCGAAGAAATCTCTGTCAACCCGGTGACCACCCCCTTTCCGTTAAGGTCACGCAGCCCCCGGTTGACTTTGTTTTCCGCATACATTTCCGGACGAATTCCGTTATTGTGCGCGGAGAGATCCGCCATTTTCCGAATATAAGGCGTTATCCTGGAATATTTGTTTTCCGGTTCCGAAACGATAAATTCCGGATTTTCATTTCTGCTTTTCTGAACCGACATGCAATCGCCTCCCTCTGCCCGGAACGGAACTCGCCGCGGAAACATCGCGCAACTTTCCGAAAACGTTCTCCTTTTCCGAATAAATTCTGTTTTTATAGAGCTATTATACCGCATATGGAAAAAAAAGTCAAACACCCGCAATTGCCACACACAGCGCCCGCTGAATCTCATACGATGTTCTGCTCGCCCCTTTATACTTCTGCGTTTCTCTCCCCTCTCCACTCCCGGCATGAATAAAAAAACGGGGGTGCAATATACTGCAGACATGAAAACTTCACGCAGATTTTGGAAATTTTTCAGAATCAGAATACTCTTGATGTTATGTCCAATCGCCTTGCCGACGCTTCTGTTTCCTTTTTACAGTTCTTGCTCCTCACTACCAACCGCGACTGCCGAATCCGCAGCGACCAGATCCGTATCCTGTACCGAAACAGTAGAGCACCTGTTCACTCATTGTCTGATCGCACACCCGGAAATCGCCTTTGCAAAAGGAAACGAATACGGAAAACATTTGGATGCAGATTGTCTGACCCCGACCGAATTCAGGCGCATTCTGCACTTTCTCTATGAAGACGGATACGCATTGATAGACCCCAGAAAAACTTTTCGCAGAGAAGGAAATTACGCCCGCCGTATTTCCTTTTCATTTCCTGCAAATAAAAAGCCGCTCATCCTCTCTTTCGATGATGTGGTTTATGCTTCCAAGAACTCCGGGAAAGGCATGGCCGATAAACTGATTGTAACGGACACCGGAGAGATCGCCGCCTATACCCATAACGTCTCTCCGCACATTCACCAAGAAGAATTTGTCCCCATCCTGGAAGAGTTCATTTCCCGTCACCCCGATTTCTCCTACGAACACGCAAGAGGCGTTCTTTTCCTCACGGGATTCGACGGGATCTTAGGTTACCGTACGCAACGGGATTCTCCCGACCGGGCAAACGAACGCCGACAAGCTCAAAAAGTCGTCGACGTCCTCAAAGCAAAAGGATGGATATTCGGCTGTCATTCCTATGCACATGGACACATGAACAAATACACGGAACAAAAAATGCGCTCGGATATACAAAAATGGAAAAACGAAGTACAGCCGCTGGTCGGAGAAACCCCTTTATACGCCTATCCGTATGGAGAATGGACTTTGGGAAAGAATTGTTCAGACGGCAGACAACAAGCTCTTATAGAAGCCGGCTTTCTCCTCTTTTGCGGAGTGGGAGAAAATCCTTTTTACACGAAAATGCCCCTCGACGACAGTACCGTTAAAGTTCTGTTCCAAGACCGTTGTGCCATGGACGGAATCTCATTAAGAAATCATCGCTTCGACCGTTTTTTCGACGCACGGAAAGTCTATGATCCCGTCCGCCCGGTAGCTTTTCCCGCCGAAGATTAAAACAACCCAGCTTAAATTCAATTCGATCTCAAAAAAATATTTCAACAATGCTTTATAATTTATGTCTGTAATATTAATATTAAATTGGCACACATAGTAGATTTTTTCACAAAAAATTTGGTGATCCACTCCTGGATTCCGGATTTATGTATGATAGACATACTAATATATGTATGCCATACGTTATTATATTGTCTAACATAATAAGGCGTCAATTAATTTCCTTTACTTTTTCTTTTAATTTTGTTATTGGCTTATCAATATTGTTTATATTATTTATTTTTTGTTTAAATTTTATTTTCTAAAAAACTTCCCCCATTGTTTTAAAAAATAAAACATCGAAACCAACCATTTGAGAAATTAACAACAGATAAACCGAGTTTGCGGTATGCAATGAGAAATTTATCTTTTTCCCCTCTCCCCGTAATGGATTTATATAAAAGAGGATGAATTGTCAACCTAAGTGCAACACTTGACAAGATTTTGTTCAAACAAATCTTGCGGTGTTTGGTAATGTAAAACCTTTTTGGGCCTGGCGTTTATAAGCGTCAGGTTCTTTTTCAATGTCGCAGGGCTTACCCTTGACAAGTTTCTGCCCTTCGGGTAGAATTCTCTAAGCAACCCGTTCAGGTTTTCGTTTGTTCCTTTCTGCCATGCGCAATACGGATCGGTAAAATACATATCGCATTGCAGAGCCTTCTCTATCTCAAGTCAGCAGGCAAACTCACTATCCCGATCGCATGTAATTGATTTTACAGCTCCTTTCGAAGGTTCGGAAAGTACGGAGATGATCGCTTTCGCCATCGTTTCTCCCTTTCTGTCCGGTATCTTTATCACTATATAGTATCTTGTCTTTCTCTCCGCAAACATGGCAAAACATGCTTTGCTTTTTCCTTGCCCCGATATCACCTATCCGCTTCCCGATGTCCAGATTGTTTGCGGCTGTATACGCTTTTATCCCTTTTGCGGATGCTCTTTCCCGTCGTAAATCTCCCGCTGTTCCCCATTCTTTTGCGCGTTTTCCCTTTCCTGCGCAGATTCTTTAAGGTAGAACACAGATATCTCTCATCTGTCCAACGGTAAATCGTCTTGAATGAAGGCATCTTCATTCCGCAAGGTGTGTTTGCTATCTGTTCGGGAGACCACGTTTGCGACAACTTTTCGTCTATGTATTCCAATACTTCTTGTTTCCAGAACATCCCGCGGTGGCGGTAACTGTTCCGCACGTTGCTTTTCTTTTGCGCCGTATACGGATAATATCTCGGTATATCTCGGAAAAAACGTACAGTTTCTCCTCAATTCCCTCGATACCGAATTTATATTCCCGCCCAAAAATCCTGCGATTTGCCGATAGCTTTTGCCTTTTACATAGTATTCCGTAGACAACAGCGTTCTTTTAAGGTAAAATGTTTGTAGTTCATACAGATCTCCTTGGCAAAATTTTTGTTTCGCAACTTTATTTTGCCACAGACTTGTATGAACTCCTTTTTTCCTTCATGTGCTGCACTTAATAGTATAATTCACCAAGAGAAATAATAAGTTACTCCATTTCTAAAAATCCAAATTTTTGGCAGACGAGAAAATGCTTAAAGATTTATTTGAGAAGCTGCCGCAGGAAGCTACACCGATCTTCCGTTCAGACCAAGGCTGGCAATACCAAATGAAAGAATACCAAAGGTTGCTTGCGAGCCGTAATATAATGCAAAGCCTGTCGAGAAAGGGAAACTGTTTAGATAACGGGGCAATGGAAAACGTTTTCTTCAACGGATGAATTCATTCGTTGCCTGGAAAATTACATATCTTACTACAACAATGAGAGAATATCTCTCAAACTAAAAGGGATGAGTCTGGTTGGATACCGAACTCATTACCAAACAATTTAATTTTTTGTCCAAACTTTGGGTCTCACTTCATTGGCGCGGGATTTTTCTTTATATCAAAAAGACTCCGCCCTGCGAATGTCACAGGGGCGGAGTCTTTTGTATTGCAAATATTGCAATACACGCAAGATTTGTTTTAAGAAAATTTTACAAAGTGTTATACTTAGTTTTGACAATTCATCCTTTTTATAGTTCAATTTTTTATGTCCGTCAATCTTTATTTATTGGAAATCAGATTTGTACGTTTCCTTTCTCTCCGAGTACTGCACGATTTTCTTCCAAAATCGGATCAATTTCAGTTCGGATAAACTCTACTGTCTGAGAAGGCGCACGGCCGATAAATTTCTTCGCATCGAGAATTTCGTCCATCCGATTCCACACGGCCCGGAACATCTCATCTTTTTCAATGAGCTCGATCAAATTATTTTCTCCGCCTTCTTCCTTCACCTTTTTACCCGCTTCCATAGAAAGAACGCGGATTCTTTCATGCAATGCCTGACGATTCCCTCCCGCCTTGACGCATTCCATCATGATATTTTCGGTTGCCATAAACGGCAATTCTGCCTTAATGTGTTTTGCGATGACCTTTTCGTAAACGACAAGGTTTTCCGATACATTCATATAAATATTGAGAATCGCATCCACAGCGAGGAACGCCTGTGCGTTGACAATCCGGCGGTTTGCAGAATCGTCAAGCGTCCTTTCCAGCCATTGCGTGGAAGAAGTAATCGCGCTGTTAAGCGGCAAAGAAACAACATATCTGGCCAGGGATCCGATTCTTTCACAACGCATGGGATTGCGTTTGTACGCCATGGCCGATGAACCGATCTGACTCTTTTCAAAGGGTTCTTCGATCTCTTTCATGCTCTGCAGAATCCGGATATCGTTGGAGAACTTATAGGCACTTTGCGCAATCTGCGAAAGCACGCACAAAACATTATAATCGAATTTTCTCGGATAAGTCTGGCCCGTAACACCGTATACCTTTTCATATCCCATCTTCTCAACGACTTTCTTTTCCAGCGCTTTGACTTTTTCTTCATCTCCGTCAAAAAGCTCGAGAAAACTCGCTTGCGTCCCCGTCGTTCCCTTAACGCCGCGCAATTTAACCTGCGACTTAAGATTCATCAAGTTCCGATAATCCATTTCCAGATCCTGCAGCCAAAGCGTCGCGCGTTTGCCGATCGTAGTCAACTGAGCGGGTTGAAGATGAGTAAACCCGAGCGTAGGCAAATCTTTATATCTGAGGGCGAATTTCTTCAGTTTTTCCATGACGTTGACGAGTTTTCTACGGACAATATCCAGCGCTTCGTCAATCATGATAATTTCGGAATTGCAATTGACAAAGCAACTCGTCGCTCCCAGATGAATAATGGGCATAGCGCTTTTTGCCTGCGCGCCATAGGCTTTTACATGCGCCATGACATCGTGGCGCACTTCTTTTTCATAGCTCTCCGCCAGTTCATAATTAATGTCGTCGGCATACTTTTTCAGCTCCGCCACCTGTCCGGGCGTAATATTCAATCCCAGCTCCATCTCCGATTCCGCCAACGCTATCCAGAGTTTTCTCCAAAGACGGAAGCGTTTTTCGTCAGAAAAAGCATGTTGCATTTCTTCACTGGCATAACGCGTGCAAAGAGGGTTCTGATAAATAGAATGATCGGTCATAATTTCTCCTGTATTTTCAGTTCTGCGTATTTAGCGTACTTTAATTGCATGAAGGATTTACACTCTTTCGGCTGCAAACGGACTCAAAAGGCCCATAATAAAATTTCGCGACCCTTGAAGCATTATTTCTTTTCAAAAAACAACCGGAGACTCAGAGTTTCTCCGGCTCGGGATAAGTTTCCCCGAAAGTTTCCGCCGTCACTTTTTTGATCTTTTGTTCTTCACAGGGACGATCGCTCCAATCGGTTTTTACCTGAGCGATTTCGTCCACAGTCTCCATTCCTTCGGACACTGCGCCGAACGCCGCATAATCCCCATCCAAAAACTCGCCGTCTGCATGCATCACAAAAAACTGCGAACCCGCAGAATCCGGATTCTGCGCACGCGCCATAGACAATACGCCACGCTTATGGGAAAGATCGTTCTTTTCAAAGCCGTTATGAGAAAACTCTCCGCGGATGCGATATCCGGGGCCGCCCATTCCCGTTCCGTTCGGGTCTCCGCCCTGAATCATGAAACCGGAAATCACCCGGTGAAAAATCAAGCCGTCATAAAAGCCTTTCTTGACAAGCGACAGAAAATTGTTGACGGTATTGGGCGCTTTGTCCGGGTACAATTCCACTTTAAAACTTTTCCCGTTTTCCATTTCAAAAGTCACAATGGGATTCATACTTGCTCCTTTTTGCCCTTCGGCGAATTTTTATCCTTTTTGTTTTATCCGGATGGCTTTGTCTTGCCTCGCCGTCCGAAAAAATGCGCTCAGAGTTTTCCGTCCTCGGCTCCAATATATTTTTCGACTTTAACTCCTGCTTCCTCAAAGAGTTTCAAGGAAAAATCATCGGGATAGCCGTCTTTGTACACCACGCGGGAAATACCGGCATTGATGATCATCTTCGCGCAGATCACACAAGGCTGATGCGTGCAATACAGTGTGGCACCGTTGACATTGATGCCGTATTTTGCCGCCTGGATAATCGCGTTCTGCTCGGCATGCACGGCAAAACAGAGTTCCTGTTTGGTCCCGCTCGGGATATTCAGCTTGCGGCGCAGACATTCGCCTTTTTCTTCGCAACTCTTTATTCCCGCCGGCGCTCCGTTATAGCCAGTCGTCATCACCCGTTTGTCGCGGACGATAATCGCGCCCACATGACGGTTTTCCTGAAAACAACTCGACCACCCTGCAACCGTTTCGGTAAGTTCCATAAAACGCCGATCCCATTTATCCGTCCTGTTCATCGCTTTTCTCCTCCGTGCGTCATTTATTGTACCACATTTTTCCTCAAAACGCAATCTTTTCGGAAAGAAAAACCGCTTCCCTTCCTTAAAAATAAATTTTTCCGTTTTCTTTTTTCATTTATTTTTATTTTTTTGTTTGAGTTCCCTCTTCCCCGGTTTATAATAATAACGGTAAAAATTTACAGTCCGTAACGGCACGGAGAATTTTAACAACTCTTCCACGCCGGAAATACGGACAAAAATATTCCGGAGGTTTCATCACTTATGAATATCAAACCGTTGTTCGACAAAGTGGTCGTGGAAAGCGTGACCGTCGAAGAAAAGACCAAGAGCGGATTCTTCCTTCCCTCTTCTGCACAGGAAAAACCCCAAACCTGCATCGTCGTTGCCGTCGGTCCCGGCGGAATCATCGACGGGAAAGAAGTGCAAATGCAGGTGAAAGTGGGAGATAAGGTGCTTTGCTCCAAATATGCAGGCTCCGATTTCAAAGTAGACGGCAAAGAATTCACTATCATCAAACAAAGCGATATCCTTGCCGTTGTCGAAGATTGATCAGGCAATTCTTCCAGACCGTTACTCAGTTCCGGCTCTTATCCGGAAAAAGTTAATTTAGAATTTATCAGCAATTCAGCAGTTTATTCATTAGTATTTATTAGCATTTATTAAGGAGACAAACTATTATGGCTAAGCAGATCAAATACGGAGACGAAGCAAGAAAAGCCCTGGAAACGGGCGTAAACACTCTGGCTGATACAGTGAAAATCACTCTCGGCCCCAAAGGAAGAAACGTCGTTCTCGACAAAAAGTTCGGCGCTCCTCTCATTACCAACGACGGCGTTACGATCGCCAAAGAAATCGAACTGAAAGATCCGTTTGAAAATATGGGCGCACAGCTCGTCAAAGAAGTTTCCACCAAGACCAACGACGTCGCGGGCGACGGCACCACCACCGCTGTGGTCCTCGCACAGGCTATCGTGAGAGAAGGCCTGAAAAACCTCGCGGCAGGCGCAAATCCCATCATTCTCAAAAAAGGCATCGAAAAAGCCGTAGAGGAAACGGTTAAATATGTCAAAGGAATCTCTAAATCCGTGGAAAGCCAGAAAGCTATCGAACAGGTTGCTTCCATTTCCGCGGGCGATAAGGAAATCGGTTCCCTCATCGCAAAGGCAATGGAAATCGTCGGAAAAGACGGCGTAATCACCGTTGAGGAAGGCAAGTCCATGCATACCGAACTCAACACCGTCGAAGGCATGCAGTTCGATCGCGGCTATGCTTCTGCCTACATGGTGACCAACACAGACAAAATGGAAGCCGTTCTCGACAATCCTTACATCCTCATCACCGATAAAAAGATTTCCAATCTTCAGGAAATTTTGCCTATCATAGAGCCCCTTGCCCAGCAAGGCGCAAGACTTCTGATCATTGCGGAAGATGTAGAAGGCGATGCATTGGCAGCTTTGATTGTCAACAAACTCAAAGGCGTATTCAATTCCGTTGCCGTCAAAGCCCCCGGCTTCGGCGACAGAAGAAAGGAAATGCTGCAGGATATCGCCGTGCTGACGGGCGGACAGGTGATCTCCTCTGACCTCGGCGTGGAATTCAAGGACGTCACGCCGGATATGCTCGGCAGAGCTGCTACCGTTAAAGTGGACAAAGAAAACACCACCATCATCAACGGTGCCGGCAATGCGGAAGACATCAAAGCGCGCGTTGCTTCCATCAAAGCACAGATCGCGGAAACCAAATCCGATTACGACAGAGAAAAACTGCAGGAAAGACTTGCCAAACTTGCGGGCGGCGTAGCTGTAATCAGCGTCGGCGCGGCAACCGAAGTGGAAATGAAAGAAAAGAAACTCCGTATCGACGACGCTCTTGCCGCTACCAGAGCTGCCGTAGAAGAAGGTTATGTGCCCGGCGGCGGCAGCGCGCTCCTCGCAGCGATCCCCGACGTCAAGAAACTGGTGGCCGGATTGGAAGGCGATGAAAAAACGGGCGCAGCCATCATTCTCAAAGCGCTGGAAGAACCCATCAGACAAATCGCAAAAAATGCCGGCGTGGACGGATCCGTCATCGTGGATAAAGTCCTCGCTTCCAGAAAAGCCAACTATGGCTATGACGCCCTCAACAATAAATTCTGCGATATGGTCGAAAACGGTATCATCGACCCGACGAAAGTTACCCGTTCCGTACTTCAGAATGCGGCTTCCGTCGCGGCGACTCTGCTCACCACGGAGAGCATCGTGACCGATATTCCCACCCCTCCCGCTCCTGCAGCTCCCGCAGGCGGCGACATGGGCGGAATGTATTGATCCGACCTAACCTGATCTTAATATCAAAGGCGGCTTTTCACAGCCGCCTTTATTTTTCAGAATCGCTCCCCCGCCGTTCGCGAAGGAGCGATTCATTCCCTTTCATTTACTCTTTTTTGCTTTCCGTTAAAAACTGACCACTTTGCCTTTTCGCCGATAGATTCTCACACTCTTTCCTGCGCCTTCGGCAAAAGTTTTCCGAGAATTTATCGGCGAAAAGGCAAAGAATGCTCATACGTCAACCCGCCCTGAAAATAAGCCGTATACGGAGGCTTTACGGGAGCGTCTGCCGACAATTCGATGGACGCGCCATCCACAAAACACCCGGCCGCCATGATCACCTGGCTGTCATATCCCGGCATATCCCAGGGCTCCGGCGTCACATAGCTGTCCACCGGAGACGCCTCCTGCACCGAACGTATAAAGGCGCAGAGTTGTTCAGCCGTATCAAACCGTATTGCACGCGTGATATCCGCCGGGGTCTTATCGAGAGAGGGAAAATTTTCGTATCCGAGCGATTCCGTGCACTTTCCGATCAGCAGACTTCCTTTGATTGCCTGATTGACGACGTGCGGCGCCAGAAACAATCCCTGATAGAAAAGTCGATAGCCATAAGCATACGAGCCGACTTCATTGCCGACGGAAGGTGCTGTGAGCCTTCTTCCGATCAGTTCGATATACTCCTTTTTTCCGACTACATACCCGCCTGTCGGAGCCAAACCTCCGCCCGGATTTTTGATAAGAGACCCAACCGCAATATCTGCCCCAACATCGCAGGGTTCCTTTTTTTCCACGAATTCCCCGTAACAATTATCTACGAAAATACATCCTGTAAAACCACAAGCACGCACGCGGGCGCACACCTCGCCGATTTCCTCCACGGAAAACGCGTCCCGAAGCTCGTACCCGCGAGAACGCTGGATATAAACCATCTTCAAACGGTTTCCGAGCCCTTCGATTCTTTGCTCTGTCTTCTTCAAGTCCATCTTCCCTTCCGGAGTCAGCGGAAGACATTCGAACGTAACTCCGAAATCTTTCAGAGACCCGTTTCCGTCGCCGTAAATAACGCCGTGCAAGGTATCGTACGGCATCCCGGAAACAGACAGGACAAAATCCCCGGGCCGGAGAATACCGAATAACGCCACACTGAGCGCATGAGTTCCGGACAACATCGCCGGAGAAACGATGCCCGCCTCCCCGCCGAATGCGGAAGCGAATACTTCGCCTAACGTAAATCTTCCCTCGTCGCCATACCCGTAACCTGTCGATCCGATAAAATGGCGAAGCGCTACCCGATGCTCCTGAAAAGCTTTCAGCACCTTTTCCTGATTGTATTCGCTGATTTCATCCGCCAGCAAAAACTCTTTCTTAAGCGCCTCTTCGCTCTGCGAAATCAATTCTTCTGCTGTCATAACTCTCTCCTTTTACTCCTTAAATTTATTATGTCAGACACAACATATATGTCTGACATAGTTCAAAGCAATTTCAATACTTCTTCCGCCGTGGCTCGTTCCGGGCTAAGAACAGTGTGATTGTTCATACGCCTGAAAAACGTAATCTGTCGTTTGGCGTAATTGCGGGTGTTTTTTTTGATGAGCTCTGCTATCTCCGTCATCGGCCACCCCTTCCGCATTCCTTCCGCCATTTCTTTATAACCAATCCCTTGCATACACTGGGCGGAAGCCGGAATTCCCCGCTCAAGAAGCGACCGGACTTCTTCAGCCAGTCCGGCGTTCAGCATTCCGTCCACCCGGCGATTGATTCTTTCATACAGCTCCTCGCGCGGATAGCCGACGGAAACGCAGACAAAGTCAAATCGCGGGACGGGAAGATCGTGCTGATCGGACTTCTTTTTCCCGGTTGTTTCAAAAATTTCCAGGGCTCGGATCACCCGTTTTGTATCGTTCGGATGTAACAGCGAAGCGCTTTCCGGATCGCACTCTTTCAGCAAAGCGTGCAAGCGCTCCTTTCCGTTCTCTTCTAGATAAGTCTCATATTTTTTCCGAATTTCGGGATTAGCCCCCGTCTTTCCGAACTGGCTTTTATACAAAACGGAATTGATATAAAAACCCGTACCTCCGCAGATAACGGGAATTTTTCCACGGGAAAGAATGGACTGCACGACCGGCAATGCAAGGCGCTCGTAATCGCTCACGGAGAAACTTTCCGTCGGCTCCGCCACGTCGATAAGATGATGCACAACACCTTTGCGCTCTGAGGCAGAAGGTTTTGCTGTCCCGATATCCAGCCCTTTATACACCAGCATGGAATCCGCGGAAATGATTTCCGTATCCAACGCGCGCGCGCATTCGACCGCAAGCGAAGTTTTTCCGGACGCCGTGGGGCCGCAAATCACCAGAACGCGCATCAG
>OBKR01001971.1_pt1 | contig 16070 bp, 12 predicted proteins | sample 1518991 | NCBI WGS metagenome assembly OBKR01 (sample SAMEA2452117, study PRJEB22498) | human gut metagenome | biome: human feces; feature: human gut; material: feces | place: Australia | collected 2012
TTTTAAAGAAGAGTGAAATCCTCCGCAAGTTGAAACATACTGCGGAGGATTTTTTGTTTGTATATGTGCGCCGGTAGGGCGCGATAGTTTTGGAATAAGGTTATCGTATCAGCTGAAGAGTTTTGGCCGGCTGTATTGTCGAAGCCGGTAGAGAATCAATAAGAATACGCATAAAGAGTTCTATACTTTAAGGATAGGCTTGAGATGAATGCTGTTACGGTATTATTGCAGGAAAATTTCCGTATTTTCTATTATTTACAGGTAGCTGGAATACATATTACCGTTGATGGTTGTCTATGCTTTATTGACGGGTTAATGATATAGAATGTCTTGTTATAATCCCCTCATTGAGCTGTTTGGAGCTGCTATTTTTTTATTGTATATACAGTGCGGATAAAAAATAAGAAGAATCCTCATTCAGGGATTCTTCTTATTATAATAGAATATCAATGGATGCTTATTTAATCTTATTACTTCTCCATATCTGGTATCTGTATACAATACATGTTGTGATAAAGTAAACTCCTGTCTGTATCCATAAGGCGCGATATTCCGGTATGACTTCATCAAGTGTTGCTCCCATATTGTTTATATGTACAAATCCGTTGATTCCAAATGTAGAAGGGAATATCCATGAGAATACTTTCCAGAATGCCGGAATGGAAGCACCAGGCCACGAAATTCCGCTGATAAACAAAAGAGGAATTGACGTGAATACAAATATAAGCATACAGGTTTCGCGGTTACGGATAAAGATGGAAGTTGTCATAGCGAAGAATATGCATGCCGTGAGGTATGGGAGCATAAAGCCGAAAAGAGTTTTTATATCTGCAATCTGTACCATGCTGAATATGCGAGGTACAATGCATGTGATATATGCAGCCATTACGGCATAAATCATAAGGTATACAAGTGACTTTCCCAATACGATACGGAATGTTCCCTGATAATGCCGGTTAATAGGCGCCAGTTCACGAAAACTGTTCTTTTCGCGTGCTGTGCCGGCAGACAAGCCGATGCCTAGCAATAAGGTTTGTTGGATGATAAGCATTAAAACAGCCGGAATCAGGAAGCTGCCAAAACCGTTTTGCGGGTTAAATAGCGTAACATAGGTATATTCAATGGGATGACTGCTTACTTCGTCCTGACGATTGGTTGTGTTGCCCATTCGCTGTATTTTGATTTCTTTGTTCATCTCCAGCGAAACATCGGTACAGGCACTTAACAGCGCCTTGTAATAAAGCAGTCCGCTCATGTCACTGAATATGCTTACTTCAACTTGTTCTCCTTCGGCTATGAGCTGATTGAATTCAGAAGGAATGTAGATACATCCATATGCCTTTTTGCATTTCATGATTTCTTTAGCTTCTTCTATATCGGCTGCATATGACATGATATGTACGTCGGCTGTGGCATCTACCATACGGATAAATTCCCGGCTTCTGGCTGAGTGTGATTCATCCACTACCACGACAGGTACTTCGTGTACCGTTTCATTAGTATAGATAAACGCATATATCAGCGGATAAGCAAGAGGTACCAAGATGAAGAAAATCATTACTCCCTGATCTTTGATAATGGTGTGGAACTCCTTACTCCATACATAGAATATATCGAGAATACTTTGTTTGAATATTGTAAACTTTCTGTTTTGTTTCATGAGAGTCCATTTTTAGGGAATATAACGGTAATATAAAACGGCATTGTGCAGGCGTTTCATAATGAAAAGCGGCAGTAATGCGAAAATAAGTAGGGCCATGTATGAATGCCAACTGTAAGACAGAGGGTATCCGTTAAGTGCCTGATCAACGTATATCAGGAAATAATGCCTGAGTGGAAACAGTACGCTGATAGCTTGCAGACTCGGGTGCATGGCCATAACCGGAAAGGTAAATCCCGAAATAGAAAAGGAGATGACTCCCCACAGGGATGCTGCACTGAGAGCATAACGCAAGGTTGGAAACAGCCCGTAAAGGAATATGCCAAATGATTGGGAGGCTATAACCAGCAGCAGGGATGCAGTCAGAATAGGGAGGATACCACTGTTGCACGGGAAATGTAAAAAGCCGTATAAGTAAGAATTATAGGCTGTTGCCATAATGAAGAATATAACAGTTTGTGGCAAGAGTTTGCCGGCAAGTGCCATATTCAGATTATTATGTGCTATTCGCATCCATACATGAGCCGTATTTTCTTTTACCTCCGAACCGATGGAATAGATTGTCACGATAAAGATGAGCAGCATGAGGATTCCCGGAAGTATGGTATTGCAGAGGTATACGGAATAATTAAGCCACGGATTGTTTAGAGGGTGTGCCTGTATCACAATGGGCTGAATGTATCCCATAGCCTGCCTTTCGGTAGCTCCTTTTGCGTATAGCACCTGTTGTTCTACCACACCGGATGCAAGTTCAGACATGGTGCGCAAATCCTTGTAAAGGAGTGAACCTGCAATCAGATACGAACCATTTGTATAGAAGGATACACGGGGTTGTCTGCTTGCAAGTGTTTTCTCCGTTGTGCCTTCGGGGATGTAGTAGAATGCGTAGATTTCGCCTCGCTGCATGGCCTTGCGTGCCTCTGTAATGTCTTTGTAATGTGATGTTATTTCAGTTTGCTGAAAAGCATCCAGATTACGGATAATGTTTCGTGTTGTAGAGGTATTGTCCATGTCTACTACTCCTACAGGCAAGTTGGTTGGCAATCCGCTGTTCATCAAGGTTGTGAAAAATATATAGCAGAACAGCGGTGCAATTACCATGCAGAAGAAATAGAGTGGCCTGGCTGTCATTCGATGCATTTCTCTGACAATAAGCCACCACATTCTATGGAATATAGTTGTCATATCAGTTGTCTTTCTCTAAAATAATACTCATTCCCGGACGTAATCCGTCTATTTTGTTTAATGGTTCGGCACGGACTTCAAATGTTTTCATATCAAATTGTCCGGTAGTCTTGGTTGCCTTCCATGCGGCATAACTTCCCAAATCTTTCATGTAGTAGATTTTGAGTTTTATGTTTTGTTCCAAAGCCGGAACAAAGGCTTCTATTTCCTGGCCTATTTTATAGTCTTTCAAAAGATCCTCGCGTACGTTGAAAGTAGCCCATATTTTATCGAGCATGGATATGTTCATGATTGGGGCACCCGTTCCTACCAGTTCTCCTATTTTGGGGAATATTTCCGTTACTTCACCATCAGACTGTGCTATAAGTATTGTTTCGTTAATGTATGAACTGACTTCTGCAACTGCGCCTTTAGCCTGATTTACCATAGCTGCAGCCATTTCCTTATCTTCTTTCTGTGCTCCGTTCCGTGCCATTTCGTATTGTGCCTTTGCAGCCTTTTCTGTAGCTTTCATGGCATTGTAATTGGCATATACTTCATCACGTTTCTGCGCAGACATTACACCCTCTTCATACAGACGATTGATACGGTTGTATGATTTTTCTGCAATTTCCAGTCCGGCTTTGGCTTTCTGCCACAATTCATAAGCAGCTTGCAATTGTTCACTTCGTGTGCCTTTCTGTGCTTTGTTGCTTTGCGCCTGAGCAGCATCCTGCACAGCTCGTACCTGTGCCAGTTTAGCTTCAACATCGGGTGCTTCAAGAATGGCTAGCGTGTCACCGGCCTTTACCTTTTGTCCTTCCTTAACCCGATATTCCAGAATGCGGCCGGGAACTTTGCTTGAAACTCTGTATTCGTCAGCTTCGGCCTGGCCTTGAACAAATTCCGTTCCGTTACTCAATGCTACGAAACCTATGAGTGCAACGATGGCAATGACAATAACCAATGTTACTAAAGCCAATAGTATATTTTTGTTTTGTTGTTTTTCGGTTAGCATAATTGTGATATTTATTGGTTGTTATATAGTTCGTTTTAATGATTGTATTAATATTATAGTGTACCCAAGGCTTTCATCAGATACACTTCGGTCAGCTTGACATCAATCTGTGCATCGATTTTTTCAGACTGTGCCGAGAGCCATGCTGTTTGTGCTTCAATGACATTGCTGGTAGGAATCACTCCTTCCTTGAATCCCCAATTGGCATATCGCAAATTCTCTTCAGCTTTTTCCATGTTCTTCAGGGCCATGGTGAGTTTACGGGAGGCTTCGTTTACCTTAAACTGGCATTGACTTACCTGTAATTCTATTTTCTCACGTGCTTCGTCAAGCTGATAACGTATGGCATTTGACTCTCTGCGTGCTGCTTTTACCTTATAGATTCCCTCTCCCCAATGGAACAGTGGGATATTTACCACTACGCCTATATTCCACATACCTCTGAATTTGTTTTCAAAACTGTTGAATACAGAAGGATTAGTGATAAGATAGTTTCCGGTAAGTGCTATATTGGGCAAAAATTCAGAACGTGCCAGATTTATTTTCTGACGGTATATCTTATCAGCAAGTTCGAGACTGATGATTTCCGGTCTGTTAGACATTGCTGTTTCCAGATTTACTTCCTGAGTATTGGCTGGTAAAGATAAAGTCTGGATATTTTCATCGGCCAGAGTTATAGGAGTAGTGAGGTCTTCAATTCCGCAGAGCTGGCATAACAGCATTTTGGCCAGGCTTAAGCCGTTTTCCACTTTTGTGAGTGTCATTTCAGCTTCGTTTACCTTGACCTTGACGGACAGTCCGTCTGCTTTGGTTGCCACTCCTTCATTGATCATTTTTTCTACGTCGCTATCGAGTTTCTTTACCAATTCAAGAAAACTCTCTGCCAGTTTTTTCTTGTGTGCCAATGATACGATTTGCCAATAAGCTTCATCTGTTTTCAGAATGATTTCCTGTGTATCGGCATTTTCCTGTGTCTTGGCCAACTGTTCTGCAAAACGCGTAATCTGATTGTATGCCCTTATTTTTCCGCCCATAAAAACGGGTTGAGTAAGTGTTACAGCACCTACATACATGTTGCGGGTATTGGTTCTTAAGGCATCGGTAATGGTTCCGCCTACAGAGTTCAGTATTTGCTCAACATTCAGTATCTGTAACGGAGGTATAGCATCAACAAGTCCGGTTCCCAGATTATTCAATGTTGCTTTCTGGTCATCACTGAGCAATGAGAGTTCTCTGGTATTGTGCATGTAGGTTCCCATGGCTGACAGTTTGGGCAGATAGTTGGTAAAGGCTGCTTTTCTTTCATATTTGGCAGCTTCGGCCTTCTCTTTGGCAACCCGCAATGCTTTGTTGTTGCGCAAAGCCATGTTTCGACAACTGTCCAAATTCAAAACGTTTTGTGCCTGTATAATTCCGATTGTAAAACAGAAAAATACGATGCTGATAAATCTATTCATATTTATATTATTTGTGATCTCTATATATGCAAAATAAAAGGCTTTTGTCGTAAAAACAAAAGCCTTTCGTGAATTATTTATTATTGTATTATAATTTGCCTTAATCAAGTGTAAATTGGCCATTTCCGATAAGATTGCCATCAGCAAATATATCTATCCGGTATGTTCCGGCTTGCAGGAATTCTTCCACATCCCAATATACTGTTACATTTTGTTCTTCACCGGTATATTCTATGAATTTCTGTATGGAGTATGTCAAGTTTCTGTTTTCATAGGCAAATGTATTTGCTGCATTCTTGGTCAATACTTCCTGGTTAGGTTTGGTTATACGTACATATATTGGTCGTTGGCCTGTTTTAGCCGTTATGTTTTTGGTAATGGTAAATCTGATTTCCAGACGTGTTATTTTCTTTATTCTTGATGTTTCTTTTCCTCGTGAGTTCTTTGTAATGACTTTGATATGAGTTGCGTCCAATTGTGAGGCAAGGGTTACTTTTTCATTCAGATTCTTTTTCTCTTCAGATAAGCTGGTTATTTGTCGGGTTGCCTCATTATATTTTTTCTTTACGTCTTGATTCTCTGTAGTCAGTTGCTGGTTCAGTCTGTTCAGTGAATCAATCTGAATGATGTAGGTACGCATAACTGCACGTACAGTTTTTAACTCCTTACGGAGACGCATGATTTCGGCCGCATTGGTAGACTTTACCTGACGCAGTTCTTCAAGAAGTCGTTGCGTTTTTATTTTTTCCTGTTCTAACTTTTCGTAGAGTGAATCATTGTTTATTTTGATTTGCAATTCATCGTATTGGTTTGCAAAGTTAGAATATTCATTTTCCATTTCTTCTTTTTCTACCTCAAACAGTTGTTGCATTTCCTGATTGGTTGCATGACTGCGGAAAAGGAGAAAACTTACACCAATAAGTGCCAACGCTAAAATAATGATTAATGCTATAACAGAATTTTTCTTCATAAATGTACTTTTATGTATATCATCATAGGTCGGCAAAAATACTCTATTTTGTTGAGAAACGTTTAATTATTGCGGCTTTTTTTATTCTTGGTTAACGTGAAAAATGCAAAGAGGTACGTGTATTGTATAAAAAACGATGCCGGGTAAAAGCCCGGCATCATATTAAATAAGAATGTTGTTTGAAGCAAATTATAAAATGAAATTTATTTTTCTTCTCCAAGCAAAAGTTTCATAATCTGGCAAGCAGATTTAGCTACAGAAGTTCCAGGACCGAAAATGGCAGCAACTCCGGCTTTGTACAAGAATTCATAGTCTTGCGGAGGTATAACTCCACCGGCAATAATCAGAATATCTTCACGTCCCAGTTTTTTCAATTCTTCGATAACTTGAGGAATCAATGTCTTATGTCCGGCAGCAAGTGATGATACTCCAAGTACATGTACGTCGTTTTCAACGGCATCGCGTGCAGCTTCGGCTGGTGTCTGGAATAACGGTCCCATGTCAACGTCGAATCCGCAGTCGGCATATCCGGTAGCAACAACTTTTGCACCACGGTCATGTCCGTCCTGACCCATCTTTGCAATCATGATACGTGGACGGCGACCTTCTTCCTTGGCAAATTTCTCTGTGAGTTCACAAGCTTCTGTAAACTCATTGTCTTTTTTACTTTCTGATGAATACACGCCTGAAATAGTTCTAATAATTGCTTTATAACGTCCTACAACCTTTTCACATGCATAAGATATTTCTCCCAATGTAGCTCTTACACGTGCAGCTTCTACTGCCAGTTCAAGCAGGTTACCTTTACCGGTTTTTACGCATTCGGTAATTGCATCCAATGCTTTGTCTACATCAGCCTGATTGCGTCCCTCTTTCAGTATGCGGAGGTTTTCAATCTGTTCCATACGAACGGCTGTATTGTCAATTTCAAGAATATCAATAGGTGCTTCCTTATCCAAACGATATTTGTTGACACCCACAATAGTTTGAGTTCCAGAATCGATACGTGCCTGAGTACGTGCAGCAGCTTCCTCAATACGCATTTTAGGAATACCTGTTTCAATAGCTTTGGCCATACCTCCAAGTTTTTCAATTTCCTGGATGTGTTCCCATGCTTTGTGTGCTATTTCATTGGTAAGAGATTCTATATAATATGAACCTCCCCATGGGTCAACGTTTTTGCAGATATTGGTTTCTTCCTGAATATAAATCTGGGTGTTACGTGCAATACGTGCAGAGAAGTCGGTTGGCAGTGCGATAGCTTCATCCAATGCATTGGTATGCAATGATTGGGTGTGACCCAAGGCTGCAGCCATAGCTTCAATACAAGTACGTCCTACGTTATTGAATGGATCTTGTTCAGTGAGTGACCATCCGGATGTTTGAGAGTGAGTACGCAAAGCCAATGATTTAGGATTCTTCGGGTTGAACTGTTTTACAATCTTCGCCCACAACATACGTGCAGCACGCATCTTGGCAATTTCCATAAAGTGGTTCATACCGATAGCCCAGAAGAATGACAGACGTGGAGCAAAAGCATCGATATCGATACCTGCAGCCACACCGGCACGTAAGTATTCCAAACCGTCGGCCAATGTATATGCCAACTCAATGTCTGCGGTAGCACCAGCTTCCTGCATATGATATCCGGAAATGGAGATAGAGTTGAATTTCGGCATCTTTTGTGAGGTATATTCAAAGATGTCAGAAATAATCTTCATAGAGAATGCAGGTGGGTAGATGTATGTATTACGCACCATGAATTCTTTCAGGATATCATTCTGAATAGTTCCGGCCATTTCTTCAAGTTTTGCTCCTTGTTCAAGACCTGCATTGATATAGAATGCCATTACTGGAAGAACGGCTCCATTCATGGTCATGGAAACAGACATCTTGTTCAAAGGTATACCGTTGAACAGAACCTTCATATTTTCAAGAGAACAAATGGAAACACCGGCTTTTCCGACATCACCTACAACACGTTCATTGTCGGGGTCGTATCCACGGTGTGTAGGAAGGTCAAATGCTACAGACAGACCTTTCTGTCCAGAAGCAAGATTTCTGCGGTAAAATGCATTTGATTCTTCTGCTGTAGAGAAACCTGCATATTGGCGGATAGTCCATGGGCGGAAAGTATACATCATTGAATAAGGACCACGCAGATAGGGTGGAATTCCGGCAACATAGTCAAGATGTTCCATTCCTTCAAGGTCTTCTTTGGTATAAACAGGCTTTACGTCGATGTGTTCCGGAGTCTTCCAATTAGTTTCGATTCCGTTAGCCTTTTGCCATTCCATTCCGTTTTGAGGTTGGAAACCGGCATATATATCGATATTTTTGAAATCTTTTCTCATAGTGAATTCTTTTTATTTAATTCCCAACTTCTCATTATATTCTTTAAGAGTATCCAATACGTTAACACGTACATGAATAAAGTTCTCAATTCCTGCAGCTTTCAAGTCTTCCATACATGCAGGTGCACCGGCTACAACAAACATTGCGCGTCCGTTGAGTGCTTTGAATGCAGGTATTGCATATTCTGCATATTCATCATCGCTAGAGCAGAGAACCACGATGTCTGCCTTTGCATTAACAGCAGCTTCGACACCTTCTTCTACAGTCTTGAATCCTAGATTGTCAATTACTTCATAGCCTGCACAAGCAAGGAAGTTACATGAGAATTGGGCACGTGCCTGACGCATTGCCAGATTTCCGATAGTCAGCATAAATGCTTTTGGACGTTTGCCACAACGTTCTGTCTGTAAACGGAGTTCTTCAAATTCGCTGGCAGCGCGGTCGAAGTTTAAGGTATCAAATGGATGTTCGCAGTTTCCGCTGTGTGAGTGGCAGCATGCTCCATTGACTACTGGCTGTTTGTCTCCGGCCACTTCATTGAAGTTTGGATATTGGTTGGTTCCCAACAGAATTTCTTTGCGTTTAGAAACGGCAATATGGCGTGCTTTTCCACTTTCATTGATATCAGCTTGTACACGTCCGGCTTTTATTGCTTCCATGAATCCGCCTTCTTCTTCTACTTTCAGGAATATATTCCAAGCTTGTTGTGCGATAGATGCTGTTAGATTTTCTATATAATAAGAACCGGCTGCAGGGTCTACAACTTTGTCGAAATGACATTCTTCCTTAAGGAGAAGTTGCTGATTGCGTGCAATGCGTTCAGAGAATTCATTAGGTGTTTCGTATGCTTTGTCGAAAGGTGTTACTGTTATTGAATTTACACCGGCCAAGGCAGCACTCATTGCTTCTGTTTGAGTACGGAGCAGATTTACGTGTGCATCAAATAATGTAAGATTGAATGTAGATGTTTCTGCATGTGCAATCATCTTGCATGCGCAGTCGCAAGTGGGTTCATACTGTTTTACGATGTTTGCCCATAACATTCTGGCAGCACGGAATTTTGCAATTTCAAGGAAGTAGTTAGAGCTGATACCAAAGTTAAATTTGATTTTATTAGCTATGGCATCTATAGCCATACCGCAGTCTGTCAGTTGGCTGAGATATTCATTACCCCAAGCTAAAGCATAACCTAATTCTTGAGAGATATATGCGCCTGCATTATTCAATGAAAGTGCATTTACACCAATACAGCGATATTGTGGCAGAACAGACATGATACTGATCAGTTCCTTGGCTGTTGCAGCGAATTGGCTGAAGTCTTTACCCTTGGTAATCATTTTCTCCATCGGGTCATAATTAACAGAACCCTTCAGATTTTCCAAGTTATATCCTTTCTTCTGGAAATAATCAACTAGGAGTCTTGCAAATTCAACCGTATGGTTTTGGCATGTTGTAAAGTTCAATTCAATGCATTCCGGGCAAATACCATTAAGAAGGGTTTCTAGGAAGTTTGCATTTAAATCTTTAGCTTTGATTCTGAAGCCCAAAGAATCGACACCTCTTTGCAGAATGTCCAATGCTTTTTCGTTAGCTTCAGTTACATCATTTACTACAATATCCTGACGGATATACCATGTGTTGTTGTCTTTCTTGATACCGCGTAAATAAGGAAATGTTCCTGGTAGTGCGTCGGTGGTCTTTAAACCTTCTAAGTCTTCTTTACGGTAGAAGGGTTTTACCTTGAAACCTTCGTTTGTTTTCCAAACGAGTTTCTTTTCAAAATCAGCACCTTTAAGATCTACTGTTATTTTGTCCAGCCACTCTTGGGTAGAAACTGGGGCAAAATCTGAAAAGAGTTTCTCTTTGATATCTGCCATAGTTTATATAATTAAGATTATAAATATAAGTATCTAAATGTTGCAAATATAATCAATCTCTGATATAAACAAAGGAAATATTCTATTTTTCTAAAAAAATAGGAGCTTTTTTCTGACATTTTGACTAATGTTTAAAAATTCTTATAAAAAACTTGGGTAAAGCAATAGTTATGTCTAATTTTGGGGCAATTTTGGTAAATGTAAAATGAATTAATATCATGGATTGGTTACAAGCGTTGTTGTTTGATCAAGATTCGGTAGCACATATCGTCTTGCTATATGCTTTTGTGATAGCAGCGGGGGTGCTTTTGGGTAAGATCAAATTTTTTGGAATCTCCTTAGGAGTGACATTTGTGCTGTTTGCAGGTATTGTTGCCGGTCATTTCGGCTTTATTGGTAATAGCTCAATTTTGTCTTTTGTACAGGACTTCGGATTAATTCTGTTTGTTTTCTGTATTGGTCTTCAGGTGGGTCCTTCCTTTTTTGCTTCGTTTAAAAAAGGTGGAGTTGCTATGAATATTGTGGCAACCGGCATTGTTTTCTTAAACATTGTAGTGGCTGTCGCATTGTATTATGGTTTGAATGGCCGGGTTGATATGGCCATGATGGTAGGTATCTTGTGTGGTGCCGTAACGAATACACCGGGATTAGGTGCTGCAAATGAAGCTTTGAAAGAATTGAATTATGCAGGACCTGAAATAGCAATGGGTTATGCATGTGCATATCCTTTGGGTGTAATTGGTATTATCGGCTCAATTATTGCTATACGATATATCTGCCGGATTAATTTGCAGAAAGAAGAAAAGCAGATTGAAGAAGCTGAGGCAGAGAATCCTCATATGAAGCCTTTCAATATGCATTTGGAAGTTCGCAATGAGGCTTTGAATGGAAAAACATTGTCACAGCTCAGCAATTTCTTAGGACGTGATTTTGTATGTACACGTATATTGCAAGACGGTCATGTTTCTATTCCTACGTCAAATACCGTATTTCATGTAGGCGATCAGATATTTGTTGTCTGTGCTGAAGACGATTCGGAAGCTATTATTGCTTTTATCGGTCCAAGAATTGAAGTTGACTGGGAAAAACAGGATACTCCGATGGTTTCTCGCCGTATTTTGGTTACACAGTCTAATATGAATGGAAAGACATTGGGTGAAATACATTTCAGAACAATGTATGGTGTTAACGTAACCCGTGTCAATCGTTCCGGTATGGACTTGTTTGCCGCACGCAATCTGACATTGCAGATAGGTGACCGTGTAATGGTTGTTGGTCCGGAAGATGCTGTAGAACGCGTTGCCAATTTGTTGGGTAACCAGTTGAAGCGTCTGGATCATCCTAATATCATAACCATATTTATCGGAATATTCTTGGGTATTTTACTGGGAAGTTTACCTATCGCAATTCCTAATATGCCGACTCCGTTGAAGTTAGGTTTGGCTGGTGGTCCGCTGATTGTTGCCATATTGATAGGACGTTTTGGTTATAAGATGAAACTGGTAACTTATACTACCATGAGTGCCAATTTGATGCTTCGTGAAATCGGTCTGGTACTGTTCTTGGCCAGTGTGGGTATAAAGGCTGGTGAAAACTTTGTTCAGACGGTTGTTGAAGGCGACGGTTTGTTGTATGTAGGATGCGGTTTCCTTATTACAGTAATTCCTTTGCTGATAATGGGAGTAATCGGACGTTTGAAATTTAAGCTGAATTACTTTACATTGATGGGATTGATTGCCGGAAGTAATACAGACCCCCCTGCATTGGCATATTCAAATCAGTCATGCAACAATGATGCACCGGCAGTAGGATATTCTACCGTATATCCGTTAGCCATGTTCCTGAGAATTCTTACGGCGCAATTATTGATTTTGTTTATGGCGGCCTAAAAAGAAATAGCTCTTGCTGAGAGGGAGCGTAAAGTTCACGATTTCTAAATTTGATAAATCTAAAAGAAATAGCGAACTTTGCGCTCCTTCTTTTTTTATATGTATGTATTTAATTTAGATAATGCTTTATTATGATATCTGTTGACGGTATTGCTGTTGAATTTGGTGGAACCACATTGTTTAGTGACATCAGTTTTCAAATTAATGAGAAAGATCGTATAGCTTTAATGGGCAAGAATGGTGCCGGTAAAAGTACCTTGTTGAAAATTCTTGCGGGAGTTCGTCAGCCGACGCGTGGAAAGGTTACGGTTCCCAAAGAATGTGTGGTTGCTTATTTGCCGCAACATTTGATGACAGAAGACAACCGTACTGTCTTTGAAGAGGCTTCGCAGGCTTTTGCACATCTTCATGAGATGGAGCAGGAGATAGAACGCTTGAACAAGGAACTGTCTGAAAGGACTGATTATGAAAGTGATTCGTATATGGAGCTGATAGAAAAGGTCTCGTCAATGAGCGAAAAGTTTTATGCCATAGATCTGACTCATTTTGAAGAAGATGTTGAAAAAACGTTGATAGGTTTGGGTTTTGAGCGGACAGACTTTTCACGTCCTACCAGTGATTTCAGCGGTGGATGGAGAATGCGCATAGAATTGGCCAAACTTCTGTTGCAGAATCCCGATGTGTTATTGTTGGATGAGCCTACCAATCACTTGGATATAGAATCTATACAATGGCTTGAAGATTTTCTTATCTCAAGCGGAAAAGCTGTAGTTGTGATTAGTCACGACCGTAAATTCGTAGACAATATAACGACCCGTACCATTGAAGTGACGATGGGACGTATATATGACTATAAGGTGAACTATTCACAATATCTGCAACTTCGTAAGGAACGGAGAGAACAGCAGATGAAGCAGTATGAAGAACAGCAGAAGATGATTCAGGAAACAAAAGATTTCATAGAACGTTTCAAGGGAACATACAGTAAAACGCTTCAGGTGCAAAGCCGTGTGAAGATGCTTGAGAAATTGCAGTTGATAGAGGTTGACGAAGAAGATACGTCGGCCCTCCGTCTGAAGTTTCCTCCTTCACCGCGTAGTGGCAGTTATCCTGTCATTATGGAAGGTGTCGGAAAATCGTATGGTGACCATGTAGTCTTTAAGAATGTATCACTGACGATTGAGCGGGGAGATAAAGTTGCATTTGTAGGTCGTAACGGTGAAGGAAAATCAACGCTCGTGAAATGTATCATGAACGAGATTGAACATGAAGGAACCCTAACGATTGGACATAATGTGCAGATAGGTTATTTTGCTCAGAACCAGGCATCGCTGCTTGATGAAAACCTGACAGTATTCCAGACAATAGATGATGTAGCCAAAGGCGAAATACGCAATAAGATACGTGATCTGTTGGGCGCATTTATGTTTGGGGGTCCAGAAGAATCCATGAAGAAGGTAAAAGTACTTTCAGGAGGAGAGCGTACCCGTCTGGCCATGATTAAGTTGCTTTTGGAACCTGTAAATCTGTTGATTCTCGACGAGCCTACCAATCATCTGGATATGAAGACGAAAGATATATTGAAGCAGGCATTGGTTGATTTTGACGGAACTTTGATTGTTGTATCGCACGACCGTGATTTTCTTGATGGGCTGGTAACGAAGGTTTATGAGTTCGGTCACCAGAGAGTGCGTGAACATCTGTGCGGAATTTATGAATTCCTTGAATCAAAGAAACTGGAGAATCTGCAAGAACTGGAACGTAAGTAAATATCAGAGAATATATGCGCAAACAATATAAATATCTTTTCTGGGATTTGGACGGCACCTTGTCTGACTCTGCACCGGGCATAACCCGTTCGGCTCAATATGCCCTGTCACATTTTGGGATAGATGTTCCCGATTTGTCAGATTTGTTGTGTTTTGTAGGTCCTCCATTAGAAGAGTCTTTCAAAGAATTCTATCATTTCTCGTCTGAAAAGGCTGATGAGGCTGTGGCAAAATACAGAGAACGCTATGAAGTGACTGGTTTGTACGAAAATGAACTATATGCAGGAATTACTGATTTCCTGGATGCTGCTCATGCGGCAGGAAAGATTCAGATGGTAGCTACTTCAAAGCCGCAGCGGATGGCCGACCTCGTATTGAAACATTTTGGAATATACGACAAGTTTGCCTTTGTGGGAGGGCGTGAGTATGACGGAACGCGAAAGACAAAGGCTGAAGTAATCCGTTATGTGATGAACAGTTGTGGATTACAGGACCGTTCAGATATCATTATGATTGGTGACAGAAAACATGATATCTTGGGAGCAAAGGCCGTAGGACTGGATTCTGTGGGAGTATTATATGGATATGGCAACCGGCAGGAACTGGCAGATGCCGGTGCCACTTATATTGTTAATGATTTGGACGAGTTGAAAGAACTGCTCTTATAGAATTTCTATTGGGCAGTATTGTCATCGAGCAGGTATTTTTTGCGGAACATTTCCAGGAACAACAGGAATAAGGAAACTATCAGCGGTCCGAAAATAACGCCCATGAAACCAAAGATGGGTATACCGGCAACTACTCCAAATACTGTTATCAGCGGATGAATGTTTGCCATCTTTTTCTGCAGGATAAACCGGATGAGATTGTCACATTGTGCCACAATCAGTCCTCCGTAGCCGACAAGGATTAGTGCATTCATCCAATCGCCTATCAGCATGAAGTAGATTGCAATGGGAAGCCATATCAGAGCCGTACCTACAATAGGGATAATGGAGGCAAATGCTGTAAGCATGGCTGCCAGAAAAGGATTGGGAGCTCCTGCAAGCAAATATCCTCCCAGAGATATGATTCCCTGAATAACAGCCAGTAACGGAATACCTATGGCGTTGGAACGGACTATAATCTGAATCTTTTTCAATACTTCTCTTTTGTTTTCTTCCGTAAAGGGAAGTATGGTTGATATGTATGCTTCCATATTGCGTCCTTCATACAGCATGAAAAACAATAACATGATGGCTACGCACAGATTTATGATAAAGTCGCCTACACTGTTCATTACCGATTGTCCGATGGAAGATGCCTGTGATACGGCAAAGGAAAGAGTGCTTTCTGACAAGATGTCAAAACCTGTACGCTCTTTGATGATGGCAATCACTTGTTTGGTAGGCTGTATTATGCTTTGTGTGTCGAAATGGATATTCGTAAGCTGACTGATGATGGCCCAACCGAAAAGTGATAAGGGAATCAATATAAAGATAGCGGTACCTATGGTCATAATCCAGACGGCAAATTTGGGATTCATTTTCTGCTGAAGACGGTAAGTCGGAGTTCTTAATAATAAATAAAGAGTGACAGCTCCGAGTATGCCGTTCATGAATGGTTGTGCCTGACGGAAAAGGAGTATTCCAAGTCCGATGATTAAGATTATCAGAGAATATTTCCAATATAATTCTTTCATTGCTTTTTATTTATTGGTTTCCAGACAAAAGTAGTATAAATATATTAGAAAACGTTGTAGTCCGATAAAAAAACGGTATTCTGCAGTTCATGATTCGGAAGTCATAAAATGTATTTCTTTCCTATTATAATGGGGAGATCACTACTGTCCACTAAAAATGGACAAGGTTAAAAATTAAATAAATTCGGTTCACTTGAATCATATCGGTCTTTGACATTTTTGAAATTCGA
>OBKR01001973.1_pt1 | contig 16065 bp, 15 predicted proteins | sample 1518991 | NCBI WGS metagenome assembly OBKR01 (sample SAMEA2452117, study PRJEB22498) | human gut metagenome | biome: human feces; feature: human gut; material: feces | place: Australia | collected 2012
TTTTTACTTCTAAGTTTCAATCTATAAGATTTTTACTTTTGCAATTCTATTTTGAGACAGCCTCTTTGTTGTTTTAGATTATTTTCTATGCGAATCTATTCCTTGTTTACAACGAATGCGTTTTTCAGATAAGGTTTTATTCAATATAACATCATTCTGATCGACAGAATCTCTGGAACGCAGATTATGGTGTAAATGAAAAGCAATAGCAGAGAATTTTATTACTCGTTTACAAATACCTGTATTGATGAGTCTTGCGGCAAGTTCATTGTCTTCACGTCCCCATCCGGTAATTTCTTCATCATAACCGTTGACCTTTAATAAATCCTCTTTCCAGAAGGCCATATTACATCCTCGTACATATATAATATCGTTTTGTCGGTAATGTTCTTGGAATTTGCTGAGAAAAGGTATTCTTATTCCATTTAACCGATTGCGCAATCCATTGGTAAATATTGAGAATTTCCATTGTTTTTTTTGAATTAACTTCTTGGTTAATTTTTCATCAATGATAACACGACTCCCACTGACGAAGCTTTTGGATTGTGCAAACCGTATATGATCTTTAATGAAATCTTTATGTAGAATAATATCTCCATCGATTTGTACTATGTATGGATATGATACTTTTGTGAAGGCTTCATTCATAATCATTGTTTTTCGGAAACCTTTGTCTTCATGCCAGACATGAATGAGAGGTATTTTACATATCTTTTTGAATGAATTAATAAGCTCTCTGGTTTCTTCTTTAGAACCATCGTCTGCTATTATTATTTCATTTGGAAGTACAGATTGATGTAATACACTTTGCAGGCACAAGTTTAGAGCTCCCGGCCAATTATAAGTTGAAATGATAAGTGATACATTCAGCTTCATAAATATATATTTTGTAATTGATTTACAAAGATATGGTTTTGTATTGAAAGGGAGAGGAGCTTTAGTTGAATTTTTGAAAAGTCTGTGAGGAATATGTTATTTATTATGAGAAAGTATTCAAAGAGTTAGAACTATATACTTTTAATATTTACCTTTGCGTTTAAATAGCTAAGATGTATGGGTAAGAATAAAATTGCTTTTGTAGTAATCCGTTATGGGAAGAATATTAATGGTGGTGCAGAATTCCATTGTCGGATGTTGGCAGAACGATTGGTGTCTTACTATGATGTTGATGTGCTGACCACTTGTGTAACAAATTATGCTACAGCCGAAAACGTTTTAGCTGCGGGTATTGAAGATATAAATGGGGTAGCGGTACGTAGATTTCCGGTAGATCCTATAAACAGATTACAACGAGATATTTTTCTTCGAAAGGCCTCTAAAGCTCATAAGTTACGTCGTTTCTTGTATAGGATAGGTATATTGAAGTGTGTAGCAAAGATTTTTCCAAATTGGAACTATAAGGAAGAATGGGAGATGAAAGCGTTACAAGGGTATCCTTTTTATTCTTCTGAACTCAATAAATATGTGATGGAGCATAAAGATGAATATAAGACTTTTATTCCTGTGAATATAATAGAATCGCCAAGTTTCTATACAGCTTTAAACGTGCCTGAAAAGACTATTATTATTCCGACGCTCCATGAAATGAGTGTGTCTTTTTGGTCTGTTCTAACCCATGTTATGACTAAGGTGGCTTACATAGCTTTTAATACGACAGCCGAAGAGCGTCTGGCTGAGAATATATTTGGCAGTCATCTTGCGCCTCATAGTGTAGTTGGTGTTGGCATAGAATTGCCACAGTCGGCCGATTGGGAAACTACACGTTTAAAATATAATCTTCCATCAGAATATCTTTTGTTTGTGGGTAGGATAGAACCAGGTAAGTTGCATCGTATTTTTTCTTATTTTACGGCATACAAACAGAAATATCCTTCATCTCATCTTAAGTTGGTGATGGTTGGTGGATTGACTTATGGCAAGGAGCCATTTTCACATCCGGATATTCTTTATACAGGTTTTGTAAGTGATGAAGAAAAACGTACCATTATTCAGCATGCCCGTATCGTTATAAATCCATCAAAGTTTGAAAGTCTTTCTTTGATTCTTCTGGAGGCGATGAATGATGAGAAGCCGATGCTGGTTAATGGTAAATGTGCAGTATTGAAGGAACATTGTATAAAAAGTAATCGGGCCGCATTATATTATACCTCTAAAAAAACTTTTCTGAAAAACTTGTATCAGATGGATTCAGATAAAGAGCTGTGTGAAGAGATGGGAGTTAAAGGAAAAGCTTACGTAAAAGAGAACTATCAGTGGAATAAGATTATTTCATCATTGATTGCTATAATAGAAAAAACAGGTAAAAAATGATTGGGTAAATATCGGTAGCCATGCAAATAGATAAAAAGAGTATTGTCATAGTAATTCCGGTATATAAGAGAGAGCTTTCAGAAAATGAAAGAATCTCTTTAGAGCAGTGTGTGAATATTTTGTCTGATTATGCTTTGGTCATTGTGAAACCGGAAAGTTTGTCCATAGACAATTGGATGATGAAATATCCATTGTTGAAAACAGAGAGTTTTGCAGATCAATATTTTAAAGGAATACGTGCATATAATCGTCTGGTTTTGTCAGAAGAGTTCTATCAGCGTTTTTCTGACTATAAATATATGTTGATTTATCAGTTGGATGCATATGTTTTTAGCGATGAACTTCTGTTTTGGTGTTCCAAGGGATATGATTATATAGGCGCACCATGGTTACCAAAGAAGCAGAAATATCTCTCTTTATGGGGAAGAACTCAGACTATTTTCTTAGGCAACTTTTATCTTCGCTTTTTCCCGGAAAAACTGAAAAAGGAAAAAGGAGAATATTGGAACAATACAATATCCAATCACAAGTATTATAAATATCAGGTAGGAAATGGAGGATTGTCTTTGCGGAGGATTGATAAGTTTCTTGAAATAACCCGTGCATACAGGAATAGCATAGACAACTGGCTGTCTGATGATAAACCTTTTTATCCAGAAGATTTGCTGTTGCTGATAGAACTTCATCATACACCTTATGCGCTTAAGAAGCCTTCATGGAAAGAAGCATTGTGTTTTGCCATTGAAGAAAATCCGTTGTGGGCTTATACCTATAATCACCAGAAGTTGCCTTTTGGATGTCATGCATGGTTTCATCCTGCGTATTCTTCTTTCTGGGAAGCTATTATAAAAAAGTAATAAATAAAAGAACAGTATATAATGAATCCTAAGGTTAGTATTATTGTACCTAATTATAATTATGCACGATTTCTTGATATGCGAATGGAGTCAGTTTTGAGTCAGACATATCAAGACTTCGAACTGATATTGCTTGATGATGCATCGTCTGATGACAGTAAGATTGTTTTGGAAAAATATAAAGACAATCCGCATGTAACCGCATTGGTGATTAATGAAAAAAATACAGGAAATCCGTTTATGCAGTGGCGTAAAGGGATAGAAATGGCGAGAGGTGAATATATCTGGATTGCTGAAAGTGATGATTGTGCTGATAAGACTTTGCTTGAACGTGCTGTAGAACAGCTTGATAAAAATAAGAATGCGGTTCTTTGTTTCTTTGGCTCACATCTGATAGATCAGAACGGAAATCTCATGGAAGAAGATTTTGATGACTGGTCCAAACCATTGTTTTCTTCTGTAGGCAATGCAGATGTCTTTGATGGTCATTTTTATATTTCGCATTATCTGATATGGAACAATAGTATATACAATGCCAGTGGAACTGTTTTTAGAAGAGATGCTGTGGATGTGGAAGTGTGGGATAAATGTCTTACTTATAAATACTGTGGAGATTGGTTCTTTTGGTCAAAAATGGCCTTAAAAGGAAATGTAGTGATTATACGTGATAAGTTAAACTATTTTCGTCAGCATGTCGAGAGCACGACTGTACAGTCAACTAATAATGGTAAAGGTCTGATTGAATCAATGTGTGTGATAAAGAATATCATTAATGATTTGCCCTACTATAGAAGAATGGTTAGAATAGGATGTTTGTACCGTGATGCACAAAAGGGCTATCTGAAAGGTTTGGATTTTCCTGACTTCAAAAAAGAATATCCTCTGATTTTTGGTTGTCTGTGTGTTCGTATTGCCTATATAATTGAGCGTTTTAACAAATTGTTTCTCCCAATGTTTTCTTGGACAATTTCAATGAAAAAGGATCATTTAAAAAAAAATATTTAATATGAAATCTGCTATTTGTGCCGTTGCTCGTAACGAGAATGATTATTTGTTGGAATGGATAGAATATCATTTGGATATGGGATTTGATAAAATATTCTTATATGATAATAACAATCCTAGTGATGACAGTGTGTATACCTTATTATCTTCTTATATATCGGAGCAGAAGGTTAAAATCATAGATTATCGCGGTCGTAAAAATTTTCAGTTGGAGGCTTATAATGAGTGTTATAATAACTATGGACTTTCTTTTGATTGGATTGCTTTTATAGATTTAGATGAATTCATTACTTTTGGACCGCAGGCTGGAACAGATAATATCAATAGTTTTTTGAAAGAATTTGCTTCTTTTGATGTAATTGAAATTAATTGGATGGTATATAATGATAATGGTAAGATTCTTAAGGAAGAAGGCGGAGTGATAGAACGTTTTCCTAAACCGGCAAATCTTTCTCATCCGATAAATAAACATGTTAAATCTATTGTACGTACCAATCGAACACTCGCTTTTGTGCGTAATCCTCATTGTGTAGACGGTGATTTAAGGATTGTAGATGACAGCATGAATGTAATACTGAAAAGTGAACCGTTTAAGGAACCTTCTTATAAACGGCTTTATATCAGACATTACAATACAAAAACATTAGAAGAATTTATTTTATGTAAAATTCATCGTGGAGCTGCCGATTCGGAAGGTAATTCGTGGAAATATAATTTATATTTATTTTATGATTTAAATATTCGTACCAAAGAAAAGCGCCAATTAGAGAAACAATTGTGTCCTTTGTCTGTTGTTCTTAAAACTGATATTGCGATGCTTCTTAAACGGTTTGGACTAAATAAACTTGCTTCCCGTATAAGAATCTGAAATCTCTTAGAGTTTAAAATTAGAGATTTTATCGCATGTAAAAGATATGTGGTTTATAAAATTCCTTATTTTTTCTCTAAAGAATCCTCTTTCAATATTGGGATTTTCTTCTAATAATATGATAGGAGATTGTATATATCGTGTTTTCTCTGCATCTAAAAATATATTTAGTAGTCTTTCTGAAAGGAAACCATAAATTCTTTTTTGATAACCGTTATAATGCATTGTATTATTTCTTCTTTCAAATTCATTGAGAATATCGAATAGCCATGTGCAATATTTGTCAAACATATCCCATTTCATGATGAACATGTTAAATGGTTTAATCTTGTGTGAATTATACATCATATTATAATAGGAGTCATAATATTTTCTTTCACACTTTTCCTTGATAATGGTGCCAAGTGTCCTTATATCATCACTTATATGGCAGGTACAATATTGATTGTAATTTGAAAGTGGAAAGTTTATTTCTTTTGGAACGACTACTTCGCCTTTATAGATTCTATTTATTATATTTTGAGGAATGCTGATATTCAGTTCTTTATATTTGCTTATGTGAAAAGAAGTATAAGGAACCCAACTTTTACATTGGTTATGAAAGTCAAAATATCTTCTATAATGACATAAACCTATTAGTTCTGTATCTTTTAGATTCTTCCATGCCCAATATAAAGCAGTTAGTTCGCAATATCTGTCATTTTTTTTACTTATATTGTCTCCACTGTCATCTCCTTGAATATGGAGATCTAAATCTGATAACGCTTTTCCTACATGTATAGGTAAGTAGTTCTCATTTTGTATGAATACACTATTGTTGTGGATGCAGGTCAGAATCGTAATGCACTTCATATGTCTTCAATTTCTTTTATGCAAATGTAATGAATGGTAAGACAAATGACAATAAGAAAACAATGTTTTTATCTGATAAAGCGAAGTTGCTGTTATTTTGAATAAATAGTAGAGATGATTTTATAACTTTGCATTTGAATTCTTAATTTGTTTTTATTATCAGAATTGTGATAATGAATTCAGAACAATTTTATATTTTTCCTCTTTATTTATATCGTAGCAAATAGAAATAGTTATGTTGTCTATTATTATATGTTCAGTGTCAGAAGAGCGTTTGCATGCAGTTTCTAGAAACATAGCAGATACGGTTGGGGTTGATTATGAACTGTTGGTTTTTAATAACGCTATACAGAAATGGCCTATTGCAAAAGTTTATAATTCTCAGGCAGATTTGGCTAAATTTCCTTTTTTGTTGTTTGTACATGAAGATGTAGCTTTCTATACCAAAGATTGGGGTAAGATTATTGAAGATAAATTGCAGGAGGAGAATTGTGGGGTTATTGGTTTTGCCGGAAGCAGGGTTAAATTGAATACTTATTCCGGGTGGTGGACTGGTTATTATGCTTGGGATTGCAATAATTATTGGTTTTATAATCAGCAGGGAGAACAGATTCAGGCATTAGGCGGCTTTTATAATTCAGAGAAATATAAACAAGTTGTTGTTGTAGATGGTTTTGCGATGTTTGTCCGGAAACAGGTGTGGGAAGAAAATATGTTTGATGAGAAGCTTCTCACCGGTTTTCATTGTTATGATATAGATTTTTCTTTAGCTGTATCCAGACATTATGATAATTATGTATGCAACTCTCATATAGAGTTGTGCCATATGTCAAATGGTAGTTTTGGGAAAGAATGGATCAATGAAACCATTAAGATGCATAAAGAGAAATGGAGTAAACTTTTGCCGGTCATGGTTAATGGAGATATTGTGAGTACATATTTACAGAAGAAACGGGAAGAGTTTCTGGCATTTTTCTTCTTAAAGATTGTATATACTCATGCGCCTGAGAATGTAAAACGCTTGATTAGAAAAGAATTTATGGCTCGTCCGTTTTCTTTGCGCCATTTGAGAAATATTTTGTTCTTGCCTTTTTTAATAATAAAGAGGATAGTTAGACTTGACAGTTAAGCAAATATTTCTATTAAGGTATAATTAGTGATAATGATTTTGCTGCAAAAAGTTGTTTCTGAAAGATATCAATTTTATATATTCTTATATCCTATTCGATGGTAGATAGAACTATTTGCTTTATCTTTGCAACTCATAACTAAATGATAATTAAAAACAAATGAAGGAATTCTTTCAACTGATGAGGCGTTTCGTGTCGCCTTATAAAAAGTATCTGATGGGAGCCGTTGGGCTCAATATATTGTCGGCAGTATTTAATATCTTTTCTTTTACGCTGTTGATTCCAATACTTCAGATTCTGTTTAAAATAGATAATAAGGTATATGACTTTATACCTTGGAATGCTGATGAAAGTCTGAAGACAATTGCAGTTAATAACTTCTATTATTATGTATCGCAGATGATTACCGAATATGGTGATACCATGACTCTGCTTTTCCTCGGATTGTTTCTGGCATTCATGACCATGTTGAAGACTTCCTGTTATTTTGGTTCTTCGGCTGTTATGATTCCGTTGCGTACTGGAGTAGTTCGTGATATACGTATTCTGGTATATTCCAAAGTAATGCACCTGCCATTGGGCTTCTTTTCTGAAGAACGAAAAGGAGATATCATGGCTCGTATGAGTGGTGATGTGAGTGAGGTGGAAAATTCAATTACCAGTTCTATCGATATGTTGATAAAGAATCCTATATTGATTCTGTTTTACTTTACAACATTGATTATTACCAGTTGGCAACTTACTCTGTTTACTGTGATAGTGCTTCCTTTTATGGGATGGCTCATGGGAACAGTTGGTAAAAAACTGAAGAAACAGTCATTGGAGCAGCAGGCCAAATGGAGTGATACGTTGTCACAAATGGAAGAGACATTAGGTGGCTTGCGTATTATAAAAGCATTTATAGCCGAGCAGAAAATGATTGACCGCTTTACCAAGTGCAGTAATGAGTTGCGCGATGCTACCAATAAGGTGGCTACCCGTCAGGCTCTGGCACATCCTATGAGTGAGTTCCTGGGAACGATTCTGATTGTAATCGTATTGTGGTTTGGAGGTTGGCTTATTCTTGGAAAACATTCTACCATTGATGCTCCTACATTTATATTCTATATGGTGATTCTTTATAGTATCATCAATCCGTTGAAAGACTTTGCAAAAGCTGGTTATAATATACCGAAAGGACTTGCGTCAATGGAGCGTGTTGATAAGATTCTGAAAACAGAGAATCCGATTAAGGAAATTGAAAATCCGAAACCTTTGTCTGGTCTGAATGATAAGATAGAGTTCAAAGATATCAGTTTCAGTTATAACAACGGTCAGAAGAAGGTTCTTGAACACATAAACCTTACCGTTCCTAAGGGAAAGACCATTGCACTGGTCGGTCAGTCCGGCTCCGGAAAATCTACACTGGTAGATTTGTTGCCGCGTTACCATGATGTGCAGGAAGGTGACATTACAATTGACGGTACCAGTATAAAAGACGTGCGTATCTCTGATTTGCGCAGTCTGATAGGAAATGTCAATCAGGAAGCTATTTTGTTTAATGATACTTTCTTCAACAACATTGCCTTTGGTGTTGAGAATGCAACGATGGAACAGGTTGTGGCTGCGGCCAAGATTGCCAATGCACACGATTTCATTATGGAGAAAGAAGAAGGTTACAATATGACGATAGGTGACAGAGGTAGTAAGTTGTCGGGTGGACAACGTCAGCGTATCAGTATTGCACGTGCAATTCTTAAGAATCCGCCTATTCTGATTCTTGATGAGGCTACTTCTGCGCTTGATACCGAATCAGAACGTTTGGTACAGGAAGCATTGGAACGTTTGATGAAGACACGTACTACCATTGCTATTGCTCACCGTTTGTCTACCATTAAGAATGCCGATGAGATTTGTGTAATGTACGAAGGAAAGATAGTAGAGCGTGGAAAGCATGAAGAATTGTTGGCTTTGAATGGATATTACAAGCGCCTGAATGATATGCAGTCTTTGAACTGATAATTACCGGCCGATATTTTTCAGCTAATAACTGTCGGAAATAAAAATTGCGGCCATCATTTTTTAAATGATGGCCGCAATTTTTTTATTTATAACTTATAAAGAATTTATTGCTGTCCGATAAAAATAAGCCGTATATGCTAGTGTGCACATACGGCTTATATATAACTATAAATACTGTTTCCTTTTCAGAAGCAGGCTTGCTCTGTTATTTTAAGAGCTTCCTGTTTTAAACTCATTTTTCAGTTCGGGGGAAAGAAATTCTTTTGGAATTTCTCAGTCCCTCTTTACTTCTTTACGTTAGTTTGTATGACAGCGATTACACTTAAAATTGTAAATACTGCAACAATAGCTAACAAAATAGTTACTTGTGTAGTCATAATTCTAAAAATTAAATCTTTTTACCTTTTCTAATAATCCTATCTACTTGTTATCCTTTGTAATCTCTTTCTGATTACGATGCAAAGATAGCGTATATTTTTCTGTTGTCAAGAGGAAACATGCTTTATAACATAAAAATGGTCCTTTTCTTGATATAGGTCAATCAATCGCCCCTAAAGTGAGTCTTAGATAATTGTCAATATTATTACATGTGTCTGATAGACTTGATTTATATCAAGTAAACCGGTCTGTAATAAAGGTCAGGATTGATGTATGCCCGTTTTAAATCATCTTCCGAAGTTTATCCGAGACTTTATGGAGAAAAGATTTTCCGTGAATAAACTTTTGTTGGCCGATATTGTCTATATTAGAAGAAGAATTGAAAACTAATACTTAAAACATATCTAATAATAATGAAACGATTTACCATGCAGGCTCTTACGGTATCTCTGCTACTGACAGGGTCTCTGTTTTTCTCTCAATCTTTACATGCGCAGAGTCAGAAAGTTACACAGTCTGAAAAATGGGATAATACGAAAGCTGCTACATGGAGTGCCGATTTTAAGGTGGTAGATATACCTTCAAAAGCCGATTCTCGTCCGCAGAAGGCTTATTTATATAAAGCGTCTCAAAAAGGCCGTCCGTTGATTGTAAGTCTGCATACTTGGAGCGGGGATTACCGCCAGGCCGACCCGTTGGCTGAAGAAGCAAAGAAAAGAAACTATAACTATATACATCCTGACTTTCAGGGAGCAAATGTTCAGCCTTCGGCGATGGGTAGCGAGAAAGTGATAAAAAATTTGCAGGAAGCTATTGAATTTGCTGTAAAAGAAACCGGGGCCAATGCACAGAATGTACATGTGATAGGAGTATCGGGAGGAGGAATGGCTACTCTGATTGCTTATATGAATGTAACCTGTCCGGTAAAATCATTCTCGGCGTGGGCTCCTATTTCAGACATTGAGGCTTGGTATTGGGAATCGAAAGCACGTGGAGCCAAATATGCAGGTCATATTTGGGATGCAACATCTTCGAAGACCGAGTTTGATGCGGCAGAGGCACGTAAGCGTTCGCCGCTTTATGGCGTTATTCCGCGTAAGCAAAGACGTACTTCACAACTTTTCATCTATGAAGGTGTGCATGACGGATATACTGGTTCCGTGCCGGTAACACATGCTATCAACATGTATAATCGTGTTGTCGGCGATTGGAAATACGGATTGGCATTGCCCGAAGCTGCCAACCGCAAGGCCGAGGTCTATGCCGATATGGTGTCGGAAGATGAAATTATACGTTTGCTCAGTTTCCGGTGTGAACCGAAAGCCGATAAAGGCAAGATGATAGGCGACCGTAATATCTGGCTGGAGAGAGAAGCTGCCAATACTCGTCTGGTTATCTTTGAAGGAACACATGAAATGTTGCCTTGCGCGATGGATTTGATTCCGGTGGAAGAGTAAGGATAGAATAAGGATATGGAAAAAATGCGGGATGTATCGGATTTGTCTGATACATCCCGCATTTTTTATAAAAGGTATTTGAGTTTGTACTTAGTTTTGCTTTGGCTTTGGAACAAGGCCCATTTGTGTGGCCTTCTTCATCATATATTCAAAAGCCGCATCATGTTCATTGGGAATAATTCCATCGAGAATGGCATCCTTGATGGAGCTTTTAAGCGAACCGATTTCGCGGCAGGGAGTCAGGCCGAAGGTTTCCATGATTTCCTCACCGGTAACCGGAGGCTGAAAGTTTCTGATGCGGTCCCGTTCCTCCAGGTCTTTCAGCTTTTGGCGTACAAGCTTGAAATTGTCCAGAAAATGTTGCTTGCGAACCTGGTTCTTTGACGTAATATCCGCTTCGCACAATGTCATCAGGTCGTCTATGTCGTCTCCTGCCTCAAAGAGTAGTCGGCGTACGGCCGAATCGGTTACTACGTCATCAGCAATTACGATTGGGCGCATATGAAGTCCTACAAGCTTCTGTACATATTTCATCTTTTCGTTCATAGGCAGTTTCATGCGTCGGAAAAGGTCCGGAATCATTTTTTCTCCTATGAAGTTATGATTGTGGAAAGTCCACCCTATACGCGGTTCCCACCGCTTGGTTCGTGGTTTGCCTATATCATGTAGCAGTGCGGCCCAGCGTAACCATAAGTTATCGGTTACTTTGGCTATGTTGTCTACTACCTCCAGCGTGTGATAGAAGTTGTCTTTATGAGCACGCCCGTTGACGGTTTCTACTCCCTGCAAGGCTACCAGTTCCGGGAATATAAGTTCCAGCAGACCACATCTGTCCAAATCGACAAACCCTTTTGAGGGGATAGGTGAGAGCAGAATCTTGTTCAGCTCATCTGCGATGCGTTCACGCGAAATGATGTTGATTCTCTCCTTGTTACGTTCAAGAGCTTCGAAAGTCTCGTCTTCAATATAAAAGTTCAGTTGGGTGGCGAATCTTACACAGCGCATCATTCGCAAGGGGTCATCGCTGAAAGTGATATCCGGGTCGAGCGGAGTACGTATGTTGCCTTGTCGCATATCCTCCAGACCGTCAAACGGGTCTACCAGTTCACCATATCTGTCTTTATTCAGGCATACTGCCAGTGCATTGATCGTGAAGTCTCTCCGGTTTTGGTCATCCTCCAGAGTTCCGTCTTCTACGATAGGTTTTCTTGAATCGTGTTGGTATGACTCTTTTCGCGCTCCTACAAATTCCACTTCAATATTATGATATTTTACTTGCGCCGTACCGAAGTTGCGGAAGACCGATACATGTGCTCCTTTTCCGAGTTTCTTTCCCAATGCTTCGGCTATGGTAATTCCGCTTCCTACTACTACCACGTCAATGTCTTTCGACGGCCGTTGCAGAAAGAGGTCGCGCACATATCCTCCCACTACGTAACATTCCAGTCCGAGTTCGTCGGCGGTTTCTGATATATGGTGAAATATGGGAGCGTTAAGCCGTTCTTTCAAGTCGTCTTGAGTCAGTTCTATCATCATCATATTTAATCTAAGTCATTCAGCCCACAAAGTTACGTTGAAAAAATAGAGAAATCAAATATAGTTTTCTGTGAATGTCTTGTTTTTTATTTTTTATAAATTGACTGTTTAACCAGGTGGTATACGATGACTCTTGGATGAATTATTGTATTTTAAAGGGTAAGATGCAGAAACTTGCTGCTTCCTTTGTACGGCATATTCTGATAATTTCTTATTTTTGCCGAAACTACTTAACAAATGGTTACAATGAAGAAGATTTTATGCATAGGCGGTATGGCATTGATGCTGATGGCCTGCAATAATTCTGAAGAAAAGGCACAGACATATCTGCAGGAAGCGCAACAGTTGTTCGAACAGGGATTATACAGCGAGGCAAAGTCACAGATAGACAGTATCCGTGTGTTGTATCCAAAAGCGTTTGAATCCCGAAAGGCCGGTATAAAGCTGATGCAACAGATAGAATTGAAAGAGCAGGCCCGTACTTTAGCTTATCTTGACAGCGCTTATCAGGCAAAGGTAGCCGTATTTGATTCTATCAAAGGAAACTATGTTCTTGAAAAAGATACCGCGTATCAGGAAATAGGAAATTATTTCAGCCCTTCACAGACGGTGGAGAAGAATATAAACCGAACATACCTTCGTGCGCAAGTCAGCGAACAGGGAGTGATGAGCCTTACATCCATTTATTGTGGAAAAGGGAATATTCATCACACAGCCATAAAGGTCAGTTCGGGCGATACTTTTGCACAGACTCCTGCTTCGACCGATGTGTATGAAACTTCTGATTTGGGTTGGAAGATTGAAAAGGCTGATTTTGTATTGGGACAAGACAGCAGTGTGATTGATTTTATTGTAATGCATAAGGACCATCCGATAAGAGTGGAATTTATTGGTGACAGAACCTATAAGACTACGCTCCAGACTGCCGACCGTAAGGCTATTGCTTCGGTCTATGAGTTGGCGCAGGTATTACGGGCTATGGAGCAGATTAAAAAAGACCAGAAAGAAGCCAATTTGAAGGCTGAGTTCATCCGTCGGAAAATGCAGGAGGGTAGTGAAGAAAAATAGTGTCGCATGAATATAGAATCGCATCCTTTACAGCCTTTCCTTCCGGAAAATGCCCGTGTACTGATGTTGGGAAGTTTTCCTCCACAGCAGAAACGCTGGTGCATGGACTTTTATTATCCCAACTTTCAGAATGATATGTGGCGCATTATAGGAACGGTTTTCTTTGCAGACCGTGATTATTTTGTCGATACGGTGGCACGAACCTTCCGTAAAGAACAGATTGTGGCATTTCTGAAGGAGAAAGGTATTGCGCTTTATGATACGGCAACCATGGTAAGGCGGTTACAGGATAATGCTTCCGATAAGTTTCTTGAGGTGGTAGAACCTACAGATGTAGAAGGTCTGCTTCATCAGTTGCCATTATGCAAGGCGGTAGTTACTACAGGACAGAAGGCTACTGATACACTTTGTGCGCTGTTTCAAGTACGTCAGCCGGCATTGGGACATTTTGCTTCGTTCGTTTTTGAACAGAAGGAAATGCGACTTTATCGTATGCCTTCTTCTTCACGTGCCTATCCGCTGTCGGTCGAAAAGAAAGCCGGCCATTACGTTGCCATGTTTCGTGAGTTGGGAATACTTGACTGAGCGATTGGCCGGTAAAATATACCTTATTAATATATGCTATAGTCGTTTGAGTGCAATCTTGATAACTTGCTCTACGGGAAGATTTTTTTCTTCTTTTAAAATGGCATGTACCACTTTTTGTGAAGCAGCAGATGGAAAGCCCAGCATGGTGAGGGCTGCGACAGCTTCTTCCACAATTTCGGGTTGGGCAACGGTAAACAGCGCACTGTTGCTTCCTTGAGGATTGATACCTAGAGTTGTTATCTTGTCTTTTAAATCAACAATGATGCGTTGTGCTGTTTTTAATCCTATACCTTTTACCGTTTTCAGCAGTTTGTCATTGCCACTGCTTATTACCTCGCACAGTTCTGAAGGTGTAAGAGCCGACAGAATCATTCGTGCGGTGTTTCCACCTATTCCCGAAACAGAGATGAGCATCAGGAAAAGTTCACGTTCCTGTTTGTCGGCAAAGCCATACAGTATGTAGGCATCTTCACGTATGGCTTCATAAATATATAGCTTGGTGCAACTTTTGTTTTGGATGGCCGAGTAAGTATTCAGTGAAATATTGGCCGCATAACCTATACCGTTGCATTCGATTACTACCATGGCTGGAGTGATTTCGGTGATGTCACCTTTAATGTATTCTATCATATATTTTATCTTATTTGTAAACGTTGATTGCAAATATAATGATATTTGTATACTTTTGCAGCCGGTAGAAAGAAAAATGTAATTAGTAAAAAGGTTTTTGAAATGAAAAAGATTAGAGCCGCAATTGTCGGATATGGAAATATCGGACATTTTACATTGGAAGCCCTTCAGGTGGCTCCCGATTTTGAGATTGCAGGAGTAGTTCGCCGTCACGGTGATGAGAATAAACCCGCTGAGTTGGAACCTTACAAAGTTGTTAAAAGCATAAAAGAATTGCAGGATGTTGACGTAGCTATTCTTGCAACTCCGACCCGTAGCGTGGAAGAGTATGCTAAAGAATGCCTGGCTTTGGGGATAAATACAGTAGATAGCTTTGATATTCATACACAGATTGTAGATTTGCGTCGTTCGCTTAATGCTGTGGCAAAAGAACATAATGCTGTATCTATCATTTCTGCCGGATGGGATCCGGGAAGTGACTCGATTGTCCGTACACTGATGCAGAGTCTGGCTCCGAAAGGTATCAGCTATACCAATTTCGGACCGGGTATGAGTATGGGACATACCGTTGCTGTAAAAGCTATCAAGGGCGTGAAAGCTGCTTTGTCAATGACAATACCTCTTGGCACGGGAATTCATCGTCGTATGGTATATGTTGAGATTGAAGAAGGTCATACTTTGGCCGAAGTCTCAGCGGCTATCAAGGCTGACCCTTATTTTGCCAGCGATGAAACTCACGTAATGCAGGTTGACTCTGTAGATGAATTGAAAGATATGGGTCACGGAGTAAACCTTACACGTAAGGGTGTTTCCGGAAAAACTCAGAATCAGTTGTTTGAGTTTAATATGCACATTAACAATCCGGCGTTGACTGCTCAGGTATTGGTTAATGTGGCACGTGCTTCAATGAAGCAGCAACCGGGTTGCTATACTATGATTGAAATTCCGGTAATTGATATGTTGCCGGGCGATCGTGAAGAACTTATCAGACATTTGGTATAATAAGAATCTTCTATATAAATAGAGGCGGAGATATGTTGCGTATGCAAGCATATCTCCGCTTTTTTATTTTCAGTAGTTTGTATGGAGTATAACTTCCGCTTTTTATTTCCCTTATCATTCGTTGGGAAATCTCTTTAGTTAGAAGTTTCACAAAAGTTCCACGCGTAGAAACTTTAGTTTCATTGGGAAGAAACAAAAGTTTCGTCGAAGAGAAACAAAAGTTTCAAGCCGTTGGAACAAAAGTTTCTCTTCGGTGGAACTGATGCAACTCTTAAGGGATATTATTTTCGTCCTTTGGAGAACATTATTAGCAGAAAAGGTTGACACATTCGAAAGGCATATTCATAAAAAAGGTTGTCTTGAATATTGCTTATTCATGTATT
>OBKR01001984.1_pt1 | contig 15995 bp, 13 predicted proteins | sample 1518991 | NCBI WGS metagenome assembly OBKR01 (sample SAMEA2452117, study PRJEB22498) | human gut metagenome | biome: human feces; feature: human gut; material: feces | place: Australia | collected 2012
ACCCCGAAATAACGGGAAAGTTTTCCCTCGATCAGCTTTTCTGCGTCGGTAGATGTGATTTCCTTATTTTTCATATTCCTTTCAACTCCTGTCGTATTCCGCACGATCTGTAATATTATACCATGCGGAGCGCTGCTTGTCAAGCCGTAAAAGTAAGGGGCACGTCCGGAAATCCGCCGTTATTTTTTCAAAGCAAGCGTATCGTCGTATAATTTTTTGTACTGTTCTGCGGAATATTGCCAGGAAAAGTCGACGGCTGCCGCTTTTTTCATCAGTGCTTTCCAGGCATCCGGATTTTTATAAACATTCAGAGCTTCCCGGATAACATACAACATATCATACGGGTTATAGCTGGCGAATGTGAATCCGTTGCCGCCCGCGCCGTAAGGTTTGATGCTGTCGAACAGCCCGCCCGTTTCCCGGACTATCGGAACGGTGGCATAGCGAGATGCGATCATTTGCGACAATCCGCAGGGTTCGCTCTTGGAGGGCATCAGGAAAATATCTGCGCCCGAATAAATTTTTCTGGCCAAATCGTTATTGAAAGAAATAATGGCTACCGCTTTTCCGGTATATCTTCTGCCGAGATCCTTGAAATAATTTTCATAGACCGAGTCCCCTGTTCCCAATAAAACAAATTGCACATCGTCGCGAAGCACGTCTTCAATCACGGCTTTGACGAGATCAAGTCCCTTATGGGAAACCAATCGGGAAATCATAGCGATCATCGGAACAGGTTTCACGGGCAATCCGAGCATTTTTTGCAGCTCGGATTTACAGACTGCCTTATTTTCCAGATGTTCGGCGTCATAATTGGCAAACAGTGCTTTATCCGTTGCAGGGTTATAAGAAACTGTATCGATGCCGTTGAGAATACCGCAGAGTTTGAAGGAATTTTTGCGGATGATATCCTCCAAACCGTGTGCAAAATACGGCGATTTGATCTCTTCCGCGTACGTAGGACTGACGGTGGAGAATTTTTCCGCACATTCAATGGCCCCCTTCATCAGATTGATACAGTTCTTATATTCCAACAGATACCGATAGTTATTGGAAATTCCAAAAAGGTCCTCGAGAATATCCAGTGAGTACTGACCCTGATATTCGATGTTATGAATGGTAAATACCGCGCGGATAAACTGATATTCCGGACGGTAACAATAAATCGTTTTCAGGTACAGCACTGCGAGAGCGGCTTGCCAGTCATGGCAATGCAATGCGTCCGGATAGAATTTGATAAACGGCAGAATTTCCATGACACTGCGCGAGAAAAACGCAAAGCGTTCCCCGTCGTCATAATATCCGTAGCACCCCGGACGTTTGAAATAATATTCATTATCGAGAAAATAAAAGGTGACGCCGTTTTCTTCGCAGGAAAAGATACCGCAATACTGATTCCGCCAGGACAGCGGGACAAAAATATTGCCAAGGAAAGATAATTTCCGCCGATATTCGGGTTTGATGTCTGAATAGAGCGGCAAGACTACCCGTACATCATAAAAAGGATCTTTAGCCAACGCTTTTGACAAAGAACCGATCACTTCCGCCAAGCCGCCCGTAGCGATAAACGGGGTCGCTTCCGAAGCGACAAACAGAATTTTCCGCTTGGGAACAACTTCGATCTCTTCTTTCGTTGCTTTGGGGAATATATCCTCTTTCTCAGCGGCAAGGAGTTCGATGGGAGATTTTTTGCTTTTTCTTTGCGTCGGTTTTTTTACCGCTGTGGATTGCATTTCAGCCATGGAAAGATTTCCTCCTTTCGATAGGTATTTCCGTCTTTCCGGTTTCGCATAATGAACGAAACCGGAAAGATGTTGTGTCGCGAATGAGTTTTCGAGCGTCAGAGCATCGTTCCTTTCTGAATGAAATAAGGAAGCACTTCACAGCCGCTCAGTTTACGGCGATCGGTGACAACGACATTTTTATCCGTAATGACGCAATCTAGCGATGCATTCGCCCCGATGATGTTGTCCTGCATGATGATCGAGTTTTTGACAACTGCGCCTTTTGCGACCTTGACACCGCGGAAAAGAATGGAGTTTTCGACGATTCCCTCGATTTCACATCCGTCGGAGATCAACGAATTGCGTACGGTTGCTTCGTTTCCGTATTTGGAAGGAGCACTGTCGCGGACTTTTGTGTAAATGTCCCGGGCTCCGAACAATTCATCCCGAACTTCTTTATCGAGGAGTTCGAGGTTGTGTTTATAATAAGCGGCCATGGAATGAATACCGGCATAATATCCCCGGAAATCATACTGATAGATTTTCAGGCTGTTGCGCTGTTTGGCGATGACATCGCTTTCAAAGCTGTTGTCTCCGTGCGCAATTGCATCCTCGACGAGATTGAGAAGAAACTGCCTGTTGAAAACCATGACGTTGATATATACGTTTGCCTTTGCTTTGCCTCGAACTCGGGGATTGATCTTCACTTCATTGATCCGGCCGTCTTTGTCCGATTCAACCAACATCAGATTTGCCGCTTTTTCGACTTCCTCATAATGAGTAACCATTGTGATATCGGCGTTTTTTTCTTCGTGATATTCGAGAATATCGGAAATATTCAGTCTGGCGACTCCGTCGCAATCGGACAAAACGACGTAATTTTCCTGTCTCTTTGCCAAGAATCCCGTGACGCCTTTCAGCGCCTCCATTCGGGTTTTATAGGGATTGTCGTTCTCGTCCGAAAAAGGCGGCAGGAGAATGATTCCCCCGTCTTTGCGGGCAAGATCCCAATCTTTGCCGCTGCCCAAATGATCAATCAGAGAACGATAATTGTTATTTGTCATGATCCCGACTGTGGTGATGCCCGCATTGACCATATTGGAAAGCGGAAAATCGATGAGACGATATCTTCCCCCGAACGGCACCGAAGCAATTGTTCGTCTGCGGACCAGTTCGGGAACGTTTTCTTCATGTAAATTGGAAAAAATGACGCCGATTGCAGATACTGCCATAATATGTTTTCCTCCCTGTCAAGCCAATATGTTTTTTTCGTTCTTTTGTCCGCTCAGGACTTTTACACCGTCTCCGACGGTGATATCGCGCCCGAGGACGACGATTTCTGCTTTCGGATTCTTTTCTACGCCGATGACGGCATTTTTTCCGACAGTTACGTTTTCATCGATAATTGCATAAGAAACAGTAGCACCCGCCCGGATTACGCTGTTGGCGAGGACAACAGCGTCTTTGACCACTGCGCCCTTTTCTACGATGACGTTGCTCCCGAGCACGGAATTTTCCACATCCCCTTCAATTTCACAACCAAGCGCCACCATAGAGTTTTTGACAAGTGCGTCTTTTCCGATATATTCGGGAGGAGCCAAAGGATTGCGGGAATGAATTTTCCAGGATTTATCGTTGACGTCAAAAGCGGGAGGTTCGCCGAGAAGATCCATGTTTGCCTGCCACAGGGAAGCGATGGTTCCGACATCTTTCCAGTATCCTTCAAAGAGATAGGAATACATCTTTTCTCCCGCATTCAGCATAGCGGGAAGCACGTCTTTCCCGAAATCTTTGGAAGAATTCGGATTGGCTTCATCTTCTTCGAGATATTTGAAAAGTTTTTCGGCAGTAAAGATGTAAATACCCATGGACGCCAAGGTACTTTTCGGGACTTTGGGTTTTTCTTCAAACTGATAAATGGAGCCGTCCGGATTGGTGTTGAGGATACCGAATCGGGATGCTTCGCTCAGCGGAACATTGATGGCGGCAATGGTACAATCCGCGCCCGTTTCGATGTGTGCCCGGAGCATTTCGGCGTAATCCATTTTGTAAATATGGTCTCCTGAGAGAATCAGAACATATTCCGGATTATACATTTTCATGAAATGCATATTCTGATAAATCGCGTTGGCAGTTCCTTCGTACCAGGTGGAACGGGCTTTTGCTTGATAGGGAGACAGAATGTGTACGCCGCCGAACGCTCGGTCAAGATCCCACGGCTGGCCGTTGCCGATGTATTCGTTGAGAATCAACGGCTGATATTGAGTAAGTACACCCACCGTATCGATGCCCGAGTTGATACAGTTGGACAACGGGAAATCGATGATCCGGTATTTGGCGCCAAAAGCAACGGCCGGTTTTGCGATGTTATTGGTGAGCGCAAAGAGCCGGCTGCCTTGTCCGCCTGCGAGGAGCATGGCAACACATTCTTTTTTTCTCTGCATAGGTAAACCCCCGAAAATGAATTATGAATTAAATTATGAATTAAATATTTCAGTCAATTTTTGTAAGATAGACGCAGCTCAGTTTGGGAAGATCAAAACGAATCGAATATTCCTTTCCGTGGCTGGGCGTTTTTGTGGTGACAAAAACACGTTTTTTCAATTTTCCGCTGCCGCCGTACCGGACGGAATCGGTATTGAATACCATCTGATACTTTCCTTTGTCGATACCGAGCGTATACCTGCAAAGATCTGTGCCCGAGAAATTGAGGAGCACGACGATCTGATTGCCCTCTTTATCTTTCCTGATATAAGAGACAAAATTCCGGTCGGCATCATTGGGCGCCAGCCATTCAAAACCGTCCCAGGAATCCTCGATTTGATAGAGCGCCGGAGTGGTCTGATAGAAAATGTTCAGATCGCGGATCATTTCCGACAACTTTTCGTGAAGCGGATACTTCTTGAGGAAAAACTCGATCCCCTCTTTATAATTCCATTCTTTAAACTGTCCGAATTCCGAGCCCATGAAATTTAGCTTTTTGCCCGGATGAGACATCATATATCCCATAAAACATCTCACGCCCGCAAATTTATCTTCGTAGTTTCCGGGCATTTTGCTGATGAGAGACGCTTTTCCGTGTACCACTTCGTCGTGAGAGATCGGAAGAATATAGTTCTCTGAAAAAGCGTACATCATGGAAAACGTCAGTTTGTTATGATTGTACTGTCTGTAAATTGGATCGGTGGAAATATAGGACAGTACGTCGTTCATCCAGCCCATATTCCATTTGAAGTTGAAGCCGAGCCCTCCGACATCCGTAGGCCGCGTAATCAGCGGCCAGGCAGTGGATTCTTCCGCAATCATCAGCGCATGCGGAAAATAACCGAACACCGCTTCGTTCAGGCGTCTGAGAAATGCCACTGCTTCCAGGTTCTCGTTTTTGCCGTAAATATTGGGAACCCACTCGCCGGGACGCTTGTCATAATCGAGGTAGAGCATGGAGGCGACGGCATCCACGCGCAACCCGTCAATGTGATATTGTTCAAAGAAGAAAACTGCGTCGGAAATCAGAAAGGATATGACTTCATCGCGGCCGTAATCAAATTTTCTCGTCCCCCAACCCCGATTTTCTTTTCTGTCCCATTGTGAGGGCTCGTACAAAGGTTCCCCATCAAATTCGTAAAGTCCGAATTCGTCTTTCGGAAAATGCGCGGGTACCCAGTCGAGAATTACACCGATTCCCGCAGCGTGGAACGCATCTACAAGATACATGAAATCATGCGGCGTTCCCAGCCTGGAAGTGACTGCATAATACCCCGTCACTTGGTATCCCCAGGAACCATCGTAAGGATGTTCCTGAACGGGCATGAACTCCACATGAGTATACCCCATTTTCCGGACATACTCTACAAGGTCTTTAGCAAGTTCACGATAGGTATAAGGATTTCCGTCGTCGTGTATTTTCCAGGAAAGGAGATTGACTTCATAGATGTTGATCGGACAAGCATATATATTTTTATGAGCTTGTTCGTGCCAGTATTCCTGATCTGTCCAACCGAATCCGGAAAGATCATACAGTTTGGAGGCATTGGAAGAATCCGTTCCGGGAGTTTCCGCGTGGAAAGCATACGGATCCGCTTTATAGAGAAAACGTCCGTCTTTCGTTTCTATACAATATTTATAGCTATCATATTGTTTAAGTCCGGGAATAAACAATTCGAAAGTCTCATTGTCGACAAGTTTCTGCATGGGATGGGCAAGTTTGTCCCACCGGTTGAAATCACCTACGACCGACACGTTTTTTGCGTGCGGAGCCCACACCCGGAAAATATAACCGCTCTTGCGGTTTTTTACAGCCGGATGTGCCCCCATCGTTTCATACGCTTTGAAGTTGGTTCCATGATGAAAGAGGTGTAAAGGAAAGTTGATGGCAGGTTCGCTCATTTGCTGTTCTCCTGAAAATTAATACGGCAATACGGCGGCCGTTTCCGTCGGTAAGCCCGCTCACTTTTTTTTTACTGTGCGACAGAAACAGTCTGAAAATGTTTTTCCGGGTTTCCGTCTGAAAGCCCATTAGCAAAAAGAAAATTTCGGACAATTTTTCTATTCTTAATTATACTACATTTTTATTCACTTTTCAAGACCAAAAAGAAAAATTTTTAAATAATTTTACAAGTATTTTCCGCAATTCTGTCAAAAGTTGGCGTTTTCTGCGAAAGTAGTTGCTTATGGAAGAATAAATATTGGTTTTCTTATTATCCGAACCCTTCTGTACCATATTAAAGATTTTCAGAGAAAATCAGTGACATGGTAATAACACGATATTCGGACAACAAACGAGAAACCGACAGTTAAAAAAATCCTGGCTATTGTGTTATTATGCTATAACAATAAGCCGATTTTATCATTCAGAGTCCTTTGATTAATATGTGTTAAACTTCAGATGATTATAAATCGGATGATATAAAAACGCAGGTCAAACAATCTGCAAAATAGAACAACTCAATACTATGTTTCACATACAATAATTGATATGTTACGCGTAATTATTATGCATAACATAATAATATTGCTATGATATACATAATACAGTAATTAAGAAAAAAGCCCTTCACCAAAAAGCGAAGGGGCGCTGTATTATTTTTTCAGGGAGAAAAACCTCTGTTATAACGTTAAAAAAAATGCCGTTTATGCAAGAGAAGAGAGAAGTTTTTTCAGAATGGCATCCGTGTCGGATTTCAGCTTAGATAAAGAGCCGTCGTTTTTCAAAGCTAAAAATACAGATCCCCTTTCTGAACTTAAAAGGGACGAATCCGAAAGAGAATGGTAATCGTATTGATTACGCATTCGGGCCGATACATTTTCCGGGGAAAATCCGTCTCTGGCGGAAACAGCCGTAATTCTTGTTTTTTCGTCGCGAAAAACAATGAGAATCCGGTCGAATTCTCGTTCATATCCTTCTTCAAACAAAAGCGGAACTTCTGCAAAGACGAGAGATGATTTCGTCTTCTCCATTCTCTCTTTCAATTTTTGCATGATGATGGGATGAGAAAAATGGTTCAGCTTTTCCAATGACGCCTGATCGGAAAAAACGGTTTCTGCCAGTTTTGATTTTTGAAAACTGCCTCCAACTACAGTATCCGGAAAAATCTCGGTCAATTTTTTGACATAGTCTTCTTGAGTAAGAAGTTCGCGGTTAATTTCATCACAGGAAAAAACGGGAAACCCTCTTTCCCGGATAAAAGAGGCAACGGTGGATTTTCCGCTTCCGATGCCTCCCGTAATTGCAACGTTGTATTTCTTCAATGTATTTTCTCCTGAGTTTGTTTCATGAAAATTGATTCACAACATATATCCGTGAAACTAAAATTGTGAAACAATGTGTTTTTGAATTGATTTTTATTTTGCGGACAGCCAATTTTTTCCGATTCCGACCTCTACGGTCAACGGCACTTTCAAGGATACGGCCGTCTCCATTTCCGTCCGTAAAATTTCCGAAGCGACTTCCTGTTCCTCTTCCGGGCAATCCAGCACGAGTTCATCGTGTACTTGCAGGACGAGTTTTGCGTGCAGATTCTGTTCGATCAATTTATGATAAACATTGATCATTGCAATTTTGATGATATCGGCGCTGGAACCCTGAAGCGGCATGTTCATCGCGGCGCGTTCGCCGAAGGAACGAACGTTATAGTTGGAAGATTGGAGTTCATTGATGACTCGTCTCCTTCCGCAGAGCGTGGTGATATAGCCGTCGCGTCTGGCACGTTCCACGTTTTCGTCCATGTATTTTTTTACGTCGGAGTAAGTTTCAAAATACTTATCGATATATTCTTTGGCTCGTTTTGCGCTGATTCCCAGATCTTTGGCGAGACCAAAGGAACTGATTCCGTAGATGATGCCAAAATTCACGGCTTTGGCGCTCCGGCGCATTTGCGGCGTAACCGATTCGAGCGGTACGCCGAATACTTGTGAAGCCGTGATGGCATGAATGTCTTTTTGGGCGTTATATGCTTCGATCAATTCGCGGCAGCCTGAAAAATGCGCAAGCAAGCGCAATTCAATCTGGGAATAATCGGCGTCTATCAGCACATTCCCTGGCGAAGCGATAAAGAGCTTTCTCAGCTCCTTTCCCTCGTCGTTGCGCACCGGAATATTCTGCAAATTCGGATTGGCGCTGGAAAGTCTGCCGGTGGCTGTCGTCATCTGGTTATAGGTGGTGTGCACTTTCCCCTGCGCGCTGATCAGCGGCCGGAAGCCTTCCACATAGGTGGAATTGAGTTTCTGAATCTGCCGGTAACGAAGCAGCAGGCGTACAATTTCATAATGGTCTGCATATTTTTCAAGGACTTCAGCCGTGGTGGTATAATTTCGTTTCGTTTTGCTTTTCTGGGTGCCTCCGTTTCCGATCCGAAGTTTTTCAAACAATATTTTTCCGAGCTGAACGGGTGAATTGATATTGAATTGCTCACCCGCAAGCTCATAAATTTCCGACGTGAGATTTTTAAGCTCGGCGCTGTATTTTACGGAAAATTCGCCCAGAACTTCCCGGTCGATACATACGCCGGTTTCCTCCATATCAAACAGTACGGCGGAAAGCGGGCGTTCGATATCGGTATACAGTTTCTTTTCCGCATCGTCCATTTTATCGCGGAAAATCTGCCACAGCCGAAGTGTGCCATAGGCCTTATTCTGTGCGGGCAATCCGTAGTAATCCAGGCAGTAATCGAGGCTGTCGGAATTTCCCGTTCCTTCGGCAAGGTATTTGATCAGGGAGACGTCTTCAAACGGTGCGCTGAAGCGAAGTCCGAGCGTCGAGAGGCGATGGCGGATATCTTTGGAATTATAAAGGATGATCTTTTTATTGCCTGTAAAAATCTGTTCCAGCACGGGAATGATGTCGTGCAGAAAATACCCTACATCCAGAAGATTTTCTTTGATCGGGAACGCGAATTCCGTATCCTGGTTGTCCAGATAAAACCGGAAATTCAGATCGTCCCAGAAACAGGAGACTATATCGCCTGTAAAATTCTGCCAGGCAGACTCGGCCTCTTCGATGGTCTGCGGGCATTTTTCCGAAATCGGTTTTTCCGGCTCTTTTGATAAAACTGTTGCGGTTGGCGGAACAGAGGCGTTTTCTTCAAAAATCGGCAAAGCCAACATACTGCGGAATTCCAGTTCCTCAAATTTTTCGCGTACAGTATAAGGAAACGGGACCCGAAGAACGCAATCGGAGAGTTGTGTCGTTATGGGTGCATCGACGTCGATCGTGGCGAGCTGATGTGAAAATTCGGCCAATTCCTTGTTTTCGGCAAGTTTCGTATGCAGAGCTCCCTTGACTTCGTCCAGATGTGCGTAAATACCGTCCAGGCTTCCGTATTGGCCGATCAGCTGCATGGCAGATTTTTCCCCTACGCCCGGGACGCCGGGAATGTTGTCCGATTTGTCACCCATCAGGGATTTGAGATCGATGATCTGCGCCGGTTGCAATCCCACTTCTTTTTCAAAATTTTCCCGGGAGAGTTCGAGAATATCGCTTACGCCCTTACGGGTGTAACAGACATTCGTCGTTTCGTCCACCAGTTGATAAGAATCCCGGTCCCCGGTATAAATATAGGTATGCACTTTGAACCGCTTAGAAAGCGTTCCGATGATGTCGTCCGCTTCATAGCCTTCCATTTCGCAGATTTTTATCTTCATCAGGGACAAAAGCTCTTTGAGAATGGGAACCTGCACGACAAGTTCTTCCGGCATGGGTTTTCGTCCGGCTTTATAATCTGCATATAATTTATGCCGGAACGTCGGGGCGTGAAGATCGAAAGCAACGGCGAGGTAAGACGGTTTTTTGTCGTCTATGATTTTTAAAAGGAGTTTTACAAATCCGAAAATTCCGTTTGTAGGTACTCCCGCTTTCGTCGTAAATACGGGAGTGGCATAATAAGCCCTGTTGAGCAGGCTGTTTCCGTCGATCAATACTAATTTATCCATAAAAATTTCCTTATGAAGAAGTCTCTGATTTGAGCTTTATCGAAAGAAGCAAAAATAAAAAAAATAGTAAAAAAAATCGGTAAAATACTTGATTTTTTTTTCGGTTTCCTATATAATAATCATGTTACACAATCTGCTGGGTTTTATGCCGTCCTTTGGGAAAATCGGATTCACTTTTCCCGTCCGGAATTTTCTCCGCAGAAAAATACTTTGCCGGTGTGTTGGAATTGGCAGACGAGGAGGACTCAAAATCCTTTGCCAGCGATGGCGTGTGGGTTCAAATCCCACCACCGGCACCAAGGAGCGACAAGCCCGTCAGGCGCTTGTCGATTTTTTATTATCGAATGGGACTGAGAGAGGGGCAAAGATGGATATTTCTTTTCGGCTGGGGAATGAGAAGTTCAACTACAGAGTATGCGGTATTATCCTGAATGAGGGAAAAATTTTAGCAATGAAAGATGAACGCTCCCCGTATTTTTATCTGCCTGGCGGCCGCGTTCAACTGGGTGAAACGGCAGAAGATGCTGTTGTTCGGGAGATAAAGGAAGAATTAAAGATTCCTGCAAAGATCATCCGTCCTCTTTGGCTGAACCAGGCTTTTTTCAAAGAAGATGTCGATGGCTTGCAGTACCATGAAATCTGCATTTATTTTCTTGTGGACATTTCGGAGACCGATCTGCTGTCCAAGGGCAACAGGTTTTTCTTGCAGGAAGGAGAGCATCAGCATACTTTTGAGTGGTTAAAATGGGAGCAATTGGAGCACGAGTATTTTTATCCGCTTTTCATCAAAAAGGAAATTTTTCACTTGCCCCAAACCCTTACCCTTCGAACAGAACACCAATAACCGAGCAGTATTCTCAGAAAACTTTTCATCAAGTCTCCAAGGAGTCAGAAAATTTTTGTTGGCGTCCAGAGTGTTTTGAGGTCCAGTATTTCGATGTTCCGGAAACCGTCCGAATATTTCGGACGGTTTTTTCATTAAAAGCCGGATGATTTTCAGTTATCACTTCCGGCGTTGCTTTCCGGCCCGGAGTCTCCTATCTTTGCATCGGAAGGCGTTTGGGATCTTTTACCGGACTCCGTGACATAACGAAATTCCCGCACAATCTGTTTTCTGCGCCGGAACATTCCCCGAAACATGCGCGCTACCCAGCAGAACGGAAGCAGAAAAGGCAGTTTGACCAATATGGGATACCCTGTTTTCATAACGGAAAGCGACGGGAAGAGACGGGAAAACAAGTACTTTCCTTTCCCCTGTTTCCGGCTTTTCTTTTCCCAGACATTTTCTACATGTCCGTAAACGCCGTTGACGAAGATTTCCAGATCGGATTCGTTCAACCGGATTTCATTGCGAAACCATCGATTCAGCAAATTGTGCATTTTTTCCTCGAAGGAAAACAAAGCTGCGGGGTCCTCTCCCTTTTCCGCCGCAAAAGCGCCTGCTTTCTTCAGTTCTTCCGCAATATAAGCTCTGTTGAGACCCTTTCCGTATCTTTCTTCAAAAAGATAAAAATCCGCAATGGTACGTACGCCGCTGCCCGCACCGGTAAAATGTTTATTGGCATGGATGAGCATAAAAACGTATTCGTCTTCTGCGGAAAAACGGAATATCCCCTTTTCGTCCGTAGGCAGCGCTCTTTCCCAAGCGTTTATATAATATTTTACGAACGGAGAAACCTCAGGCAACAGATCTTTGTGCATTTCCACATTGGTGACGGGCGCGCGCTCAAAAACCTGATGATTTCCGCCCAGACTGGATTTTTGGAAGGTATAACCGAGCTCTTCCATTGCCTTTTTAAGCTCCGGAAATCGATTTTTTTCGTAAAGAATATCCAGATCTCCCATCAGGCGGAGGGAGGTTTCCGGATAGAGATATTTCAGGCGCAGCCCTTTCAGCGGCAAAAAACGGAACCCCTTTTCGGCACAAAGCTCTTTGAGTTCCTCCCAGGCAAAAAGTTGCTGAGTATCTGCAAGCACGCAGATTTCAGAAGATTTTTTCCATGCCGCAAATGTTTCTTCGTCCGGGCGAAGACCGGAATTTTGTAAAGCCCGGAAAGTGACGGCGGCCAGGGAATGCAGTTCGGACAGACGAAACAGAGTCTTCCATTCCACATCTTCCGGCTTTTCCGGCAACTTGTCGTCTTCCGTCAGATTCTCCCGGATTCCCAGCCGGACCATATGCAGAAAATATTCGCAGGTATGCAATAAGTTTATTTTATCCATGAAAGTCTCCCTTAAGGTCGTGTGGGCGGGTGGAAAGTTCGTCGATGACGCCGGACCGGATATGAAGAATCTGGTCCGCAATGTTCAGCGCTGCCGGCCGATGCGTTACTATGAGACAAGTTTTTCCGGATTCATTGCGCAGATTTTCAAGCAGGCGCCCTTCTGTTTCCCCGTCGAGTGCGGAAGTCGCTTCGTCCAGCAACAATACAGGGCGTTCGGAAAGAAGCGCTCTTGCGACGGCCAGTCGCTGTAACTGACCTTCCGACAAACCTCCTCCCCGTTCCCGCAAAGTCGTGTTCAGTCCTTCCGGAAGTTCAAAAACAAATTCCGCACAGGCGGCGTAAAGCGCTTTTTGCATTTTCTCTTCGAGTCGCCCGCCGTCTTTTTCGGGAGAAAAATAGGCCAGATTTTCGCGTATAGAACCGGAAAAGAGAAAATTCCCCTGCGGCACATAAGCAAACAGCGTTCTGTCGCTTTCGGTGAGCTCCCGGCAAAGGATTTCCGGCTCTTTTCCGAAATACAGCCGGATTTTTCCGGAAGACGGCGTATAGACGTGCAAAAGAAGTTTGAAAAGCGTACTTTTGCCCGTTCCGGACTCCCCGGTGACGCATACGATGGTTCCGCCGCGGATTTCTGCGCTCGCGTCGGAAAAAATCTGTCCTCGGCCGTAACCGAAGGAAAGGCGGTCGACACGGATTTTGTTCAGGAAGCCAGCGTCGGTTGCCTCTTGAGCATCATAAGTTTCTGTGGGTGCTGCATCAATTTCCGCCAGACGTTCCCCGCTTGCCGCACGGGCATAATACACCGGCAGGACGGAAGAAAAGGACGTAAGCGGATATTGTAATTCTCCCAACAACAGAACAATGGAAAACAGGGATCCGAAATCGGAATCCCCGCGCATGATCCGTATGCCGCTCCAAACGATCGCGAAAATAAATCCCAGGTTGCTCAAAAGAGAAAACGCCCCGTTCGTTCCCGTGCGCAACCGGTTGTTTTTCATGCGTTTCTGATAATATACCTGTAACAATCCCGCCGATTTTTCGGCCGTTCTTTCCTCCGCCCCATAGGCTTTCAAAGTCAATGCGGAGGCAATGCTTTCCTGCATGAACGAGCGGCTTTCACCGTCCGCCTCCGTCAGTTCGCGATGATACTGCTTCATTTTGCGGCGAAGCAGAATTCCCGTCATTCCGACGGCGAGCCCGCCCAGGGAAAACACGCCGGTAAACAGCGGATCCAGGGTGAAAAGCGCTGTAATCGCGCCGACCCCCTGAATAATCATTCCCGCAACAGCCGGAACGATATTGACCGTGTCGGAAGCAACTTCGGAGACATCCGAAGTAAGACGGGTGAGAAGATCGCCGCTGTGATATTTCTCGAGAACGTCATAGCGGGTATACAGCGCCTTACAAAACAGTTTTTGCCGAAGTTCCGCGGAAATTTTCGCGCGATATTTTTCCGAAAAATAATTCTTGGCCGTACGCGTACCGATACGTACAAACAAGACAATCAACAGCACGATGACAAAGAACAGCAAGCCTTTTTCGTCTTTGTCGGAAGCGCTGTTGATGAGATAACGGATCAGATAGGCAAACGCAAGCGATAACAGAGAACCGAGCGCCGACAGAAAAACGAGCACCAAAATCGAACGGCGGTAAGGCGAAAGCTCCCGTTTCAGCCAGATACTTCCCGAGTCTTGTTTTTTGGATTCCCGGCCGCTTTCTTGTTTCATGGTTTTTCCTCTTTTCCGGTTCTTTCGCTTTTCTCTGTCGTGATTGTCTTGCTTACATTTTGCGCGGCATTACAGTTGTTTTTTTTGCCAAGTATCCGCCGAAGTACCGATTTGATTTTTTGCCGGATACGAAACAGAAAGCGGCGGAACGGATAATTCCGGACCCGTCTTTTCGCATATCGGAGATAACGTTTATCGGTGCAGAGAATATGTTTGTCCTTTCGGAAAAATTCGCAGAGAACGCCCAAAATCCGGTCTTCCGGCACGATTTCATCGGAATAGCAGTTATCGCCCCGGATGATATATCCTGTTTCCGTAACGGAAATAATGCGGTGCAGGACATAATTGTCCCCCCGCCTATAAAGAGCGACGTCAAAGACTTTGAGCCGATTTTTCCCTGGACGGACGACGATGCTGTCCCTGCCGGTCTTCAGCATGGGAAGCATACTGATTCCTACGGTAGGACCGACGTAGACTCCTTCCTGTTTCAGGGCCTGTTCGATGGTAAGCGCTTCCCGGTGTCCGTTCATGTAAAAATCTGCTCCCGCCTGTTTATTCTGCAAAATTGTTTTCCGTCAGGATATGACAAAAATTCGCCACATCTTTTTCTGCGGTTTCTCTGGACACCTCGTATTCGTTGAGAAGCGCCTCTACGGCTTCCGCTTCCGTATGGTCTTTCAAAAAGAAATTCCAGAGAAACTGTCCCGATTCGTTGAGTTTGATCATACCGTGAAAGGCTTTGCTCTGCGCGCCTACAGGCACTGCGATGTTTTCTCCGCCGACTTTGCGGACGACGAATCCCTTTTTGATTTTCATAAAAGATTCCCCTTTGATTGTTTTTCGTTTTCGTATTTTTTTCCTGTCATTCCCTCAAACGACGTCCGGACCGCAGTTTCGGAGATATCACATTCCAAAAGATAGGCCGGAACGGAAGAAATCAGGCTGTCCGCCAGCTCAAGAGTCGCGATCGCGTTTTTTTCGTCCTGCGGGATAAGCAACTGCGTCATTAATTTTTCGGAAGTTTCTTCCGGAGTCAGCCGTCTGATTGCATTTTCCTTTTTCTGAGCGAGAAAACACAACCCCTTTAACGGCACTTTGGCATTTTTACCGCGCGCCTCCTTTCCCATCCACGGAGTACCGAATGCATAAAAAATGTCTCCGTCTTTTTGAAAAACAGGCTTGTCTCCGTTGATGATTTCCGCGCCCGGAAGATATCGGAGCCAGAGCCCAGTGTGTGTGGTCTTTCCCGTTCCGCTTCTTCCGAGAAAGGCAAAGCCTTCATTGTTGTAAGAGAGTACAGCGGAATGTACGAGAAATCTTCCGTATTCGGGAAGCTGCTGACACAGATTTCTGTAAATACAGATATTTTCTATATATCCGTCCGGATATCCCGGAGAAACAGCTTTTTCTTCCGCCAAGGCTTCTTCCGTCGCCTCCGCGCAGAGATCGGGCAAAGAATTCTGATCGGCGGAAATCCAGCCTTCGCAGAATCGCGTCGTGAACAAGTCTTTATTTTTGATGAGAACTCTCAGCCCCGCGATTTCATAAATCATCGTATGCCCCTTGTTTTTCCGGAATATCGCTCGATAAATTATAACATATTCCAGGGAAGATGTCAATGCCTTGTCGTAATTCCGCCGGGCCAGCCGAGAAATAATTTTGCCGGTCCGGATCAATGTAATCTTACCGGCAAAGATTTTCACCATGAATGCCCGAATAAAAAATAATTCCGGAAAACCATCTGGTTTTCCGGCCGTTTCATTTTTGTTTTTCCTTTTTTGTATCTGTTTTACTACCTGTTTTACGTTTTTATTTTTTCAATCTGTTTTCTTTTCTCTGTTTTACGCCTTTTCCCGGAATCATTTTTTCTGGTCTGTTCTCAGATCATATTT
>OBKR01001987.1_pt1 | contig 15955 bp, 14 predicted proteins | sample 1518991 | NCBI WGS metagenome assembly OBKR01 (sample SAMEA2452117, study PRJEB22498) | human gut metagenome | biome: human feces; feature: human gut; material: feces | place: Australia | collected 2012
GGTCAGGCTGAATCAAATCAATGATGTGGTCTTCAAAGAACGGACGGAAGCCCCAGCGTGTGTAGACACGTTCGCCAGCGGCAATCGGAATATTGATGCCGTCCTTGACCTGCTTGAGCTGGCCGGGATTAAGGGCCATCACGGGCTCTTCATAAGCGGCGATGCGGAATTCTTCGATCATGTTGCCGAATTCAATGGCTGACGTCGTATCCGTCAGTGCATGAGCTTCAACAATGATGTCGATCTTGTCGCCGACAGCTTCTCGGATTGCCTTGAGTCGTTCGTAGCCGACCAACAGATCGCGGCGGGCAAAGCAGCCGTACAAATTACGCTTCTTGGCACGGCCTTCAAGGTCAATTTCGTTGACGTCAACTTTGATGGCGTCATAGCCGTCTGCCAATGCCTGTTCAGCAGCTTTCGCATACTGTTCGGGCGTCGTGAGAATTTCCTTTTTTTCCGCATTGCCCCAGCCGAACTGCAGCTGGCTCGCATACGTGCGGAGTTCGTCGCGGCATTTCCCGCCGAAAAGTTGGTAGCAAGGAACTCCGAGGGCCTTACCTTTGATGTCCCAAAGCGCAATATCAATGGCACTCATGCCGGCAGAGACAACCGTGCCGCCGCCCTGACCCCAGAAGGTCTTCTTCTGCATCTTGTCCCAGATGTATTCGCTGCGCATGGGATCTTCACCGATCAGAAGGCGAGACAGATCTTTTGCCATGCCGAAGCCCGCAGAAGCTCCAACACCGTACGCCATACCAACCTCACCAAAACCGGAGATGCCTTCATCGGTGTTGATTCGGACGACAACCGGACGCCATTTGGCCACAGCTGACTGAAGCGGATTCTTCACATCAATGATGTCGACGCTGACAATCTTCATTTTCATACTCCTTAATTTGTGGAAAAACATGTTTAGGTTTGGGGGTTCCACATGTTTTGCAACAAATGTAATTTGAACGAACGGCGTCGAAAAGCCCTAAAATATGTTTAAGCATAAGGTTGATTTATTTTTATAAATAATCTATTTGAATTAATATTTCGATAGTTGAAAAAATGAATAAGTCCGATGAGTTGTTTTCGGCTTTCTCGACGCTCTCGAAGAAAGATAAGGAAGCGTTTATACTTAAGATCAAATCCGTAGAAGGGGAAAGACTGACTAAGAAAGAGGAACCTTCCCTTCTGACGCCAGAGAATGTTCAAAACAACCGTTTTGCGAATGATTTTTTCTGCCCTCATTGCGAATCTCGCCATGTTGTTCGATATGGAAAAAGACCAGACGGCACCCAACGATTTAGATGTGCAGATTGTCGAAAAATTTTTCAGGCGACAACCAATACTGTTTTAGGAAAGAACACATATCAAAATCATGAGAAGTTGAGAATTTATGTCAACTGTATGTGTAAAGAATTGAGCGTTCGTCAAAGTGCAAAGATTTGTGGAATTACTGTCCCTACAGCATTTGCTTGGAGACATAAAATTCTCAATGCGCTGAGAAATACATGTGAGCACCAAATGTTATCCGGCACCGTAGAACTGGACAGAACCTTCTTTAACCTTTCATTTAAAGGCAGTAGACATGCATCTGAATTTAAGCAGCTAATTGAAAAATATGATAAAAATAAAGAATCTCTGCAGCAAGTATGTGTGCCGCTGGCTGTTGGAAGAGATGGTGGATTTACCGGGAAAGTTTCAACCTTAGGTTGGTCATCCACAGACACTATCCTGTCGGCAATAAAAGATCATTTGACATCACAGTCAAAAGTTCTTGCAGATGCTGAGATTTCCAAAAACAATCAACACGGAAAAGTATTAAGAAATGTCAATTTAACGACTGTTACAGGTATCAATGAAGACAGGTCGCTTGATACTGTACGAAAATTTAAGCAGGGAATTAATGACTCTATTAATCTTAAGTTTCGAGGTGTATCTACAAAATATATAAATGATTACATTCTTTGGTATGGATTTCTGCACCTCTCTAAACAAAAGCCAAAAGAGTGTGAGAAGCTGCTTTACGACATCGCTTTATATAGTATTTGTTCAGTTAATACGCGTTCAGTCGGTAAACGAATACTGCCGATTGAATTGTCGTCTGGCCAGAAGATGCTGCTGTCGGAATTCCTTGAGGGACTAGCTGAAAATACTATGAATGATTAATAGTTGTAATTCATCTATATATTTATCATATACATGATATATCTGTTTAGTCCATATTTAACAACCATATGTTAGAACATTAATATTGGATAGGACTTGTTTGCGGTTGTATCCATTCCTCCATTGTTAAAATTGCAAAGAACCTTGTTAAGGCTGATAAAAAAAGGATCTATCAATGCTTAATGACCTCGAAGCATTGGAAGTATTTGCTTCTTTGTGTACAACAGGATCGATTCAAAAAACTGCTCAGGCGCTGGGTATCGACAGCCCAACAGCCTCACGTAAACTCACAAAGCTGGAAACGCAGTTAGGCAGACAATTGATCAACAGGGAAAAGCGCCCATTTGAAATGACGGCTGATGCCTGTGCGATTATTGGATCTGTTAAGAAGATTCTGGAGGAGCGACAGCAGATTGAAACCTACTACCGACGTCTGCAAAGCGACGACTCCATGCTGATCAGAGTCATGATCGGCAATGCTCACATCAACTTCGCGCCGAAGTTCATTTTGGAATATGCAGAACAGTTTCCAAAACTGCGCTTTAACATGCTTTCACCGTCGGATGTACCCAGTTTTCTGGAGGGCAAGGCGGACGTTATCTGTTTGAGTGCACAGGCACAGCTCTCCAACTGCATCATGCTGCCGAGAGGACGGATGATTTTTGTGCCGGTTGCGACGCCTCAGTATCTTAAAGAACACGGGCCAATCAATCATCCTGACGATCTTCTGCATCACCGAGTATTCAGCAATCTTTATCCGAACAGCTTCTCGCTTAACTCGAACTATCAGCTCACGAAAAAAGGGCAGAGCTGCAGTTTTCAAGCGATCGATACGATTCGTTATTCGAATGTAGAGATGACTCGAAGATCTGTGCTTGAACATGCCGGCATAGCACCTTGCATGCCTTTGTTTTTCGTCATTGATGATCTTGAAGCCGGACGCTTAGTGCCGGTATTGGGAGGATGGCATCGGCCAAGTCACCAAAATTATGTGGTTTGCAAGGATGATGACTGGAAAATTCGTCAAATTCGAATGTTTTCAAATTGGTGGGCCCAAAAACTCAGTGATTACGAGAAAGAGTGTGAAGCTCGTCTAATCAAACTGTTCGGACGAAAATTTTTCCTTAATCTCATTCATTGAGCAGAAGCGTCCTGCAGAATACAAGACGCTTCATAGAGCACGAGCGCTAGTGTGCTAATTCCACTACCGCCATGATCTCAACAGGGCTGCCTTCGGGCAGTTCATTGGTACCCAGAGCAAGTCGAGCGGCTATGCCGGCGTCGCCCCATAGATCTTTAAAGACCTGAGAGGCGCCGTTAATGACTTTAGGCTGATCCTCAAAGCCTTTAGCGCAGCGGACATAACCGACCACTTGAACGATCTGGCGAATGCGGTCTAAATCCCCAAGATCAAGTTTCAGAACTGCAAGGATGTTCAATGCGGCGAGCTGTGCGGCTTGCTGCGCAGTTTCGATGCTCATGTCCTCGCCGACAACGCCCCTGTACTGCAGAATGCTGCCAATGTCAGGTGTTTGTCCGGAAACGTAGACGAGGTTTCCAACCCGTTTGGTAAATACATAGAGTCCGGCTGGTTTTTTGACTTCCGGCAGTTCTAACCCCAGTTCACGAAGCTTTGCTTCAATGTGCATTTTGTCCTCCATTAAAAGAGATCCGAAGTGATCGCTTATGCCTGGATCTGATTTAAATCCCCGATGATATCGGGTTCAGAAAACAGGGCTGTGGCGCCGCCCGTGTGGAGAAATACCACATTGCTGCCTTTGGGAATACTTCCCGTACGAATGAGATCCATCAGTCCGTGGAAGGCTTTGCCGGAATAAACCGGATCCGTGAAGATACCTTCCGTACGCGCAAGGTATCGGATGTCATCATTGGCTTCTTTGTAGGGTTTTTCGTAGCCTGGCCCCACATATTCTGAGTGAAGCACAAACGGCAGCTTCTCGATTCTTTCTTGTGCGCCAGCCGTTTCCAGAACGCTGTTGGCCAGTTCAACGATCTTTTGGCCATAAGTCGCAGGATCCTTTTTGCCGACTTGGATACCAATCAATTGAGTGCTGTCATCGTGCAGCATCGCCGCCCCGGCAGCCAATCCTGCCAGTGTGCCGCCGCTGCCTGTTGCTGTGACCAAGTAGTCGCAGGCTAACCCGGCAGACTCGCATTGTTCCATTGTTTCGATGTAGCACTCCGCAAAACCGGCTGCCCCGATAGGAGTGGAGCCGCCGATCGGAATGTTGTAGACCTTATGCCCTTGAGCCGCTAATTGCGCAATATGCGCTTGGAACAGATGGTCATTGGCCTCCATGGTTTCCTTGGTGCTTCGGCCGCAGGACGGCAGAATGTGAATCTCTGCTCCCAAAATCGTATCGAGCAGCAAGTTGGCTCGAACGTCATTGGGCTGAGGTTCCACGATAGCCCCTAAGTAGACAATAGGACGCATGCCGCAGCGCCGAGCGGCGGTAGCAGTTTCCATCACGTGATTGGATTGCGTAGCGCCATAAGTAAAGACGGTGTCGCAGCCTTGTTGTTTGGCGTCGTGCAGCAGATATTCCAGTTTACGAATTTTGTTGCCGCCGAAGAGTGTCGAGCCGGAGAAGTCTTCCCGCTTTATCCAAAGATTGACGTCATAAGCCGAGGAAATGCTTTCGAGTTTGTGAAAAGGCGTTGGATAAAAGCCTAAAGAGACTTTGCCGAGATTTCCTAGATGAGCTCTGGCGATCTGTGCATATGTTGCCATTTCATTCCCGTCCTTCTGACCAAATAATGCGTGTCGTATCACTTGATGCGACTGATGCCTCGCAGCAAATTTGAGTCTATCAAAATAATTTGAATTAATGAAGATGATGAATCAGGACCGCTGCGCTAAGGAAGGAAAGAATGCCGCTGCAGAACGGCAAGTTTTTTTGAGATAAAGAAAAAAGCCCGCGCGTTTTGATAAACGCACGGGCAAAAGAGAAACAAAGGGATAACCTCCGATTAGGGAGGCCGCGCAAGGACGCAGTTATTTATGCGTTATCTTGTCAAGGGCTTGACCAAGATCTTCAATCAGATCCTGAGCATCTTCCAAGCCAATATGGAAGCGGACGAACGGGCCGCGCTTGCTCCAGTCCGTGGCCGTACGCGGAGGAACCGTCACAGTGGCCAGACTTTCGTAGCCGCCCCAGCTCGCGCCGCAGGCAAAGTATTTGAGCGCATCGGTAAATTTGACGGCATCTTCCTTCGTGTAGCCATCGGCAAATTCGATCGTCAACATACCCGACGCACCCTTGTAGTCGCGCATGAAGATGTCATGATTCGGATGGGTCGGAAGTTTTGGATAGAAGATCGTCTTAATTTCCGGACGAGTCTGGAGATAAGCCACAACTTCGTCGGTATTCTTTTCGATCTGATTCATGCGGACTGCGAGCGTACGCATGCCGCGAAGGACAAGATAGCAGTCATCGGGGCTGGTCGTGAAGCCAAGAGCTTCGGGCAGCTTATCGAAGTTCTTCCATTCTTTTTCGTTGCAGATGACGATGCCCATCGTTACGTCAGAATGGCCGCTGAGATACTTTGTAGCGGCGATGACGGAAATGTCAGCACCCAGTTTCAGCGGGTTGTAGAGGTAGCCGCTGCTGTAGGTATTGTCAATAGCTACAGGAATATTATGGGCATGAGCGATCTTGCAGAGTTTGGGGAGATCAATCACTTCATAAAGAATCGATCCCGGGCTTTCAACGAGGATCAGCTTGGTATTGGGCTGAATCAGGCTTTCAACGTCTGAGCAGTCGGCCTTGCAGAAAGAAACGTCAACCTTGACCTTGCTGAGGAAGAGATTGCAGACCGTGCGGACCGGACCGTAGATAGCGTCGGAGACGATGAAGTGAGCACCGGCTTCTGCATAGTTGAGCAGAACCATGGCGAGGGCAGCGAGACCCGTCGGGAACAGCTGGGCACGATAGCCGCCTTCGAGTTCACAGACGAGCTTTTCCAATTCGAAGTTGGTCGTCGTGCCGCGGGCGCCATAGGAAAGAACGCGGTCCGTTGCGCGAAGCTTGCGGTACTTCTGCCAGGTATCGTAGTCCTTAAACAAAATGGTCGATGCGCGCATCACTACCGGATTGACGGAACGAACTTCAACAGACTGGTCGCCGCGGCCGCTGTGAGTGAGGATAGTATTGACGCCCATTTGATGATCTCCTTAATAAAGAAGTAGTCGGGTCATGATGTGCGGGAGGCCTGGGGGTCCCCCCGCATTGTGTTTTTTGCTGTGAATTAGTACCAGAACAGGAAGTAGGCAATATAGGTAATGGCAGTGCCAAAGAGCATCGGAATGAATGTTCTCTTTGCGACTTGGAATGGAGATACTCCTGCCAATCCAGAGATGGCCACAATGGCGCCGGTAATCGGGGAAGAGGCGCGGCCAAAGCCGAGAATCACCTGAAGCGGGAAGATCAGCTGAATGATCGGAACGCCGATGACATGAGCCACATTCGGCAGGAGCGGAGCAAACGAGAAGAACGCAGCGTTGCCCGAACCCATGATGAAGGAGAAGAGCCACACCAGAGCGCCGCCGACAATCACCATGGTTGCCAGACCGAAGCCAGCGTCGTTGGCTGCAGTGATCAGCGTGCCCATGAAGCCGGATTTGATGAGGCCGGCAGCGAAGAATTCACCGCAGACAATCAGGGAGACCACGCTTACCAGAATCTTGCCCATGCCTTCGAAGAAGAGCTTGAAGGAGGCGAGAACATCGCGGAAATTACGCAGGCGGATCAGCTCAAAGATGATCGCAATGACGGTGGAGATAACCATTGCCGTGACAACATCCATACGGATATGACTGCCGGCGACTTTGGAGAAGAAAATGATCAGGAAGAGCGGGATGATGGGCAGAATGGCGTAGATTTTCGGGACCTTTTTGTCCTGTTCAGTGCTCTTCGTGCCCGCCAGCGTCTGAATATTGTTGGGATCAAAAACCCAGCCTTCACGCTTGTCCCACCAGCGCTGGACGAACATGTGAACGAACGTCAGGATAATGACCACACCGACAAAGAGGGGCAGCTGGTAATAGACGAAGTATTCTGAAACATCAACGCCGGCGGTCTGAGCGGCCAGAATCGCATTGCCGGAACCCGGACCAACGTCTACGAACTGCGCGCAGCCGATCACGCCGAGGGCAGACATAGGACTCACGCCGGAGCGAATGAGGATTGGGTATAGCGTGACCATCAGCAGCAGTGCAAGACCGGCATGCGACGGCACGAAGATCACCATGATCTGCGACACCAGGAAAGAGGCGCCGAGAAGAACATAGGGGGACTTGATCAGCTTCAGAGGCTTTTCAAAAACTGAGAACAGGGCGGCTGAGGCTCCCACGTGCTCCATGTAGCGGGAGAAACCGCCAATGGCCATCAGGGTGAGGCCTAAACCGGCGATGCGGGATGAAAAGCCAGTGCTGAAGACTTTGAAAATATCAAAGCCGATAAAGTTCGTCGTCTGTTTGGCATTGAGCAGATCGCCCCAGCCAAAGATAGCTGTGCATGTGAGCAGCACCACGCCGCCCATGAAAAGAATGGCTTGCGGGTAATACCCTTTGAGCAGCAGTGTCACCACCAGGGCGATGACTATAAGACCAATAATGATGGCAAACATAAGTGTTCCCCTAGAACGTCCTAACGGATAGCGATTGCTTCAATTTCAACTTTCGCCCCCTTGGGCAGGGCAGCAATGCCGACGGCAGAACGACTCGGAGCGCCTGTTTTCGGCATCATGCGTGCATACACTTCATTAAATGCAGCGAAATCATTGATATCTGCCAAAAAGCACGTGGTTTTGACCACTTTGTTCAGAGACGAGCCGGCTGCTTCGAGGACGGCTTTGACGTTGAGTAATGACATTTCCGCCTGCGCCTTAATGTCTTCGGGCATTTCGCCGGTAGCGGCGCAGATGGGGAGTTGGCCGGAAACAAAAACAAAAGATCCGGCTGCGATGCCTTGGGAGTAGGGCCCAATCGCAGCAGGCGCTTTGTTCGTGGAGAGAATTTCCTTATCCATTTAGAACACTCCGAGATGGTGGCGTTGAACTTGTATGTCACCTTCAGAGGCTGTCGGCAGCTGAGGTCGCAGCAGGTGGAGTTTGCAGCTCAAACAGGTATTTCGAACGTTTCACAAACTCTTACAAGCAAATTGAGCTTATCAAAATAAGTTGAATCAATCAACACTTTTATTGAGGGACTTGTCCTAATATGGGGTGCGTCAAGATTGACGCTGAAGCTTTACGTTATTGTTTAATAGATTGATTTTTTTAAAGAATCACAAGCCTTTGCCGGACTTTGAGCACCGATGGTATGTATACTGATTTTTGCGGTCGGGGTGAAATTGTGTGAGTGACGAGGCCTGACGAATTGCTGAGCGGCATGAAAGGTTTATGGTTCAGCTTCTCGTGACCAGACTCTGGCGGTATGTTGTTGGCGGGCAGCCAGTCTGTTTGAGCAACGGTTAGGCCTCTTTCTGTCGCTCTTTATTCGTTGAGCCATTTGCTTTAATGACGTTAAGTCATACCGATGCTCTGCAGAGATTGGTCTGTGGATGTGGATTCATTTCGATATGCATAGATGGGAACTAAGCAAATGCGGCATAATATTTGATATACATCACTTGAGATGAGTGCATTGAGATAAGGTCAATTTGGTTATGAAATCATCATCCGTTTATCTTTTGACAGCGCAAGATTGTGCATTGTTAGATCGCTACAAACTTATTGTCGATGCTATTGGACAGGTTTTTGGGAACAGCTGCGAATGTGTTCTCCATTCGTTGGCAGATTTAGAGCACTCCGTAATTCATATTCACAACGGCATGAAGACGGGACGGGTCTTAGGGTCTCCTATAACAGATAAGGCTTTGATGTTGCTTAAAAATTGCGAAAGCCTTCATCAAGATATAACACCTGTCTATCAAACGGTCGCTCGAAATGGATCTCCGATGCGTTCGACGACCATCATTATTAGAAACAACGACCGAATTCCCATTGGATTTTTATGCATAAACTTTGATTGGGGAACGTCATTGTCAGACCTTTGCCATCTATTACTGCCGCAGGATGCGAAAGGCGCTCTGGGTCATGGCAAGGGAACAGGCGGGTTGGAAGGACAGTCTTCGGAAATGTTTGTTCAGAATTTGGATGACCTGCTGCTGTCCGTAACTTGCCGCATTCGGGATCAGATCTATGCTGATGAATCGATTACAGCTCGCAATAAAACGAAGGAAATCGTTAAAGCTTTAGATCAGGAAGGATTATTCGAGGTAAAGAACTCTGTCAGCAGGATTGCCAAAATTCTTAATCTTTCTAGGGATGTGGTTTATCTGCATCTCCGTTCACACAGGGCGAAATAAAGGCTTGTACTGAGGTTATAACCGCTCCCCGCCAATCCCTAATGGGAGTTAGGCGAGACTTCTCGCCTCGTGTTGGCAGCTGCCTCGGGTTCCCAAGGTTTGATGTCGGCTCAACGCGTATTGAGCCGGAGGTTATTTCCTTTACGCCTCAGTACGGGAACTATGTAGCCGGGTCGCTTATGTACGGATGTTTGCATTGCGGCCGTGGGCCGCATGGATGCTTGATGTCCTTAAAAGTATGCTGAGGATCAGCCGAAGGTGTGATTCCTAAGGCGCAGCCGCCATTTCTCCCCGTCCTTTCGGGGAGGGAGAAATGACGGTTTTGCTGAAGGGGGCAGCAGTATTCCTGCAGCCAAAGCTTTAGGACAACTCTATTTTTGAGCGAATTTCGGAGGCAGTGTTATCGCCAAACAACGGGATGTAGCGGCCGTCCTGTGTTTTGAAAATGCCTAGAGGAACTGAAGTGCCTCCTGCCTTTCTGAAAATACGGGCATTCTCCCAAACATGATCCCGATCAGCCTGCGTAAAGCGGAAGGCCTCAGGATGGATGCCGCAGTAGTCCGGATCAGAGAAAAGCTCTTCATGCTCTCGCAGAACATCCCAGCTATTCTCCGATGCCAGCATTGCAGCTGCTTGTGCCGTACTGTAATCAGAAGATACACAGACGGGGAACCAGATGAAATCGATTTGATCGATGAGCAATTGACAGGTTTGCCAGAAATGGTTGGACCACGAGCATCGAGGATCGAAAACAACCAACACTTTGGGGAGAGCGTCCGAAATCCCCGGTTTGCGGATACCGTATCCATCACGGTAAAGACGTTCATAGATGGCATCGAGTTGGGTGCCTAGCCGCAGTTTGGGGTACTCCGTATAGGCGGGGATTTTAAAAGGATCCTGCTCATTCGGTTTTGCTTGCGAAAGGGTACAGAAATTGGACATAAACGATTGCCTCCCAGCGTGATCAATGGATTGGAAATAGCCAGACGGAAATGCCATATGCTGCTAAAAGCAGAGCTTCGCAGATGGCGCACAGTCCTACGGTCTTGAAAAAATCCCCTTTGAAATAGTCAAGGGAAATCGTCAGGCACATATGAGTAGGGGTCAGCATTTGCCCGCCTAGACCGCAAACCATGGCAATGCTGAGCATTTCTAAGTTCCCCGGCGCTGCTGCGGCCACAATGGGGACGACCACAGCAACTTGTCCCTGAGTGATGCCCGTGAGAATGCCAACCATGAAGCTGAGTACGGCGATAACCCATTCGAGCGGCATCGCAGACTGCGTGACGTTGGCTACCAACGCTTGCAGCAAACCGGTACTTTCCAAGAGCTCCATGAAGAAGAAAATGCAGAATACATCTCGGAAAAGCCGCCACTCCACCGCCCGGATTAGGACGTCCGCGATTTGGACAGGGCGGCGGCAAAGTTTGAGCAGTAAACCGGTGGCAAGTACGGTGATGCCTAAAGCTGCCCATGCAGAAAGCTTGAAGGTCATCATCAGCACTAATGCGATTAAGATCGGTGTGAATGAGAGTAGAAAATCAAAACGTTCTTTGCGTTTTTGAGCACCGCTAATCTCAATCCGCTTTTCTTCATTCAGCGTGACATTGTGGTAAAGAACGATCCAGCCGATAACAAACGCAGCGGGCGTCAGCCAGGCTAAATGGCAGATCAGATCAATGACCGGAATGCCGGCAACTGAACAAGCCAGAATGATGCCGGGAACGATGGGGCTGGCAAATTCGCAAATGTGACGAAACCAGAAATTGACAGCGCTGAGCCTGTCGCAGCTAATGGCTTCTCCCTGGGCGATCTGTTTCACAATAGGAGCAGAAAACCGCGCGCCGCCTATGCTGGGCAGTAAACCCAAAAATGCGGCCATGATGGCCATGCTCAGTTTCTTTGACGAGGTAAGCTGCTGGAGGTACTTGACCATGCCGTCAAGACATCCGCTTTGCCGAAGTTCAATTTCCAGACAGACGACAAAGTAGAGTGACCCCACGAGATCATACGTTCGGCTGCGCTGCAGCATGGACACGATGCCGTCAACGAGCAAGTGCGGCTCTGGTTTCAGAAGCAGCCAAATGAGCAGACCGCTGCAGAGCACAGAGAAGCCTAGAGAACGCTTCAGCCGCAGCAGAACGATCAATGTGGCAACAACTAGACCGAGGATGAGAAAGATAGACATGGTTCTGTAAGGTATTCAGAATTTCTGCGTTTTCAATGGATTTCTCTCTCTGAGCCCATTCGGTGCGGCGCCAAAAGCTTTGAACGGTTATATCGTCGGACCGGTCACGTAGATGTTCATTGAGTTGTTATAGCGGCATTGTTCTGCTTTGGTCAGATCACCGTTGATGAACAGCATGATTTCATCGAAGAGTCTCTGAGTCGCATCTGCATATGACTCTTCGCCCCGCATGATTTTTCCAACATAGCAGTCAATGTGTTCTTGGAGACACTGCCAAGTGTTTTCATTGCCGGTAGTCTTAACGACAGGAACAAAGGGAAAGCCTTGAGGCGCCCCTCTGCCGGTTGTGAATAGGATCAGATTGCAGCCGGCTGCAGCAAGACCGGTGAGCATTTCTGGCTCGCGCCCAGGAGAATCCATCATGACAAGGCCGGGCTGCTTGACGTTGTCTCCATAAGCGATGACGCGCTGAAAAATAGAGGATCCAGCTTTGGCTAGAGCGCCCAGTGATTTTTCCTCAATCGTGGTGAGGCCGCCCTCAATATTGCCTCGCGTGGGCTGCCCGCCTCGCATATCGACGCCGACAGCCTTCGCCCGGGCTTCCATTTCTGAGACGCGTTTGGCAATCTCTTGTGCAACTTCCGAGGTAACGCAGCGGCGAGCAGCAATATGCTCTGCCCCCATGAATTCCGTTGTCTCGCCAATCACGACGCTCGCGCCTGCCGCTGTGAAGATATCTGTGATTTTCCCAGCGATGACATTTGCTGAGAGACCTTGGGTGGTGTCAGAACTGCCGCACTTAAGGCCGAGCTTTAGCGTGTTGAAAGGATGTTGTGTCGGGGCGGCGGCGATTTTTTGTTTTAGATCGGCTACTACGGCTTTGGCATGCTTAACCGTTTGGGTTAAGCCGCCTTCTTTTTGAATGATCAAAAATTCAACGGGTTTTCCGAAAGTTTTTGCTTGTCGGACGATTTCCTCAGTCGGTACGCTTTCGCAGCCGAGACTGATGTACAGGATGGCGCCAAGATTCGGATTCTTAGCTAGATTGGTTAGAACTTTGGCGATCAGCGCAAGGTCCGGCTTTGTTTGAGAGCAGCCTTGCTGATGAGTAAAGCACGCGACACCTTCGATGTCAGAGAGGTGAACAACGACATCGTTTGCACATGCTACGCATGAAATGATGCCCACGAGATTACGGATGCCCACACTGCCGTCAGGTCTGGAATACCCTCGATAGCAGAGGCTGCGTGCATTAATAATGGGACGATCAGGTACTTTCGGAGTGAATACTTCCTCACAGCTCTCAAGCTGAGATGCCAGCGCATTCTGTTCAGCCATATCGCCGCGGCCGCGATTGCTTTCAACGTTTTGCACATGTACGTGACTGCCGGCAGGAATGTCGCGGGAGGCCGTCCCGATGACCTCCCCGTATTTCACAATGGAGTCGCTGCTGCGAATATCTCGTATGCTGATTTTGTGCCCGAAAGGGATATCGTCCAATGCTTTGATCCGCAAGACGTCCGTCTGCCCCCCAACCACGACCTCATCGCTGATCCTGACAGACTTGAGCAGTGTGGCGGTGTTGTCTAGCGCGGATATTTGCAATGCATCAAAGGCGGGACGGGGGGACATGATGGGCTCCAATTTTTAAGGCCGCAGGCAGCTATTCTCTGGGAAGCTGTTCTTTGGCCTCAAGCAGGTGATTTTTCATAATTTGGAACGCAAGTTCACTGTCGTGATTTTTGATGGCTTCAAAAACTTTCTTGTGTTCGCAATAGGCATCTTCTCGACGTTCTTTATTCCAGAGGGTAAGGTGCCTGGATTGCCGTTGAAGTTCACTTAAAAAAAGACTTACAGTGGCAATCACTTCATTGTGTGAGGCTTGCATCAGTCTCAAATGAAATTCAAATGACATTTCCTCTGACATTTGATTATTTTCGACAGCTGTTTTTTGGACCTCTAAAATTTCTTGAAGTGTCTTAATTTCTTCTTCGGTTGCCAGCTTGGCCGCCTGTGCAGCGCCATAGGGCTCAATAGCCAGTCGAAAATCAAAAAGATTGAGCAGGATTTGCGGAGTGATAGTGGTGACGAGAGGACCAACAACCTTCAAGATGTTGCTGAGATCAGCTGTTTGCACCAATACGCCCTTACCGCGAATTTGCTTGACAACGCCTAAGTACTCCAGAGACTTCATCGCTTCCCGGACAGGAATGCGGCTGACCTGCATCTCTTCGGCCAATTCGCGCTCAGAAGGCAGGATGTCTCCGGGCTTGAACTCACCGCTCATGATTCTTTCGCGGAGAATATCTGCGATCTGCCCGTAGAGCGTTTTATTGTTCCGGTCTAATTCGATTTTGCTCATTACAAGTGCGGATGGGTTATTGAGTAAATAAAGGAGGTGCCTACTTGTTTAAACGGCGGGCCGCCTCCTTTTCTAATGTAAACGTATTAGAAAGAGGTAAATAGACCCAGCATAGACCAGTAAGGAACTCCGACTAGTCCGAAGATTATGTAACTAAGAAGCGTAAAGAACAAACCAATGAGCCACCAAGTCTTAACGCTGACATATCCGCCGCCGAACAGAACGGGGCCGGCAGCATTCGCATAGTGCGTCAGGATGGCGCCCATAACGCCGCACATTAGAAAGACAAGGAACATGTCCCAGGCAGGCAGACCGGCTGCCAAGCCGATCGTGAACTGCACCGGAAGCACAGAGGCCATATACGCGCCGCAAGAGACAAAGAGATATCGGCAGACGGATCCGGCAGCGACCAAAGTGAGGAGCAGTGCTGCGTGGCTGAAGGATGAAAAGTCCACATAGAGCTGAAGCTGTTCTGCCATCCATTTAAAGAAGCCGAATTGATTCATGGCGCCGGCCAGCCCCAGAATGCCGCCGTACCACATCAATGTCGTCCAAACTTGGCTGTTTTTGGCAATATCCTTCCACTTGAGAACATTGGTCATCAGGCAGACGGCGATGAAGCCCAAAACCACGGCAGTGGAGTTGATTTTCGTATAAGAAGAGGTGGCCCAGCCGATAATGGCAAGGACGAATAGGCAGAGAAGAATCTTTTCTTTGCTGCTCATGGGGCCGATAGCCGCAAGGCCCTCCCTGGCAATTCGAACATTATCGATCTTGGTCAGAGTGGGCCGGTAGATCAGATACATGACGTATGGCGCGATCAGCAGCACGATGCCCGCGGGCAGAATAAATGCAGTCGTCCATTGGAGCCAAGTGATGTGCAGTCCCAGCATTTGATCAGCCAGCGCCCAAGCGACGGTATTGGCGGCATACCCTGTGAGGAAGGTGATGCCGGTACACATGGTCACCACATAAAGCAGTACCGAAATGTAGGCGCCAAAGCCGCGGGGATTTTTGTCAGGATACGAACCCAAAGATTCCGCGACGCTCAGGAAGATGGGATAGATGATGCCGCCGGTGCGCGCCGCATTGGACGGCGTTACCGGAGCGATGATGAAATCGGCAAAGGCTGCCGCATACCCGAGACCCAAAGTAGAACGTCCGAAGATGCGGATCATCCAGAAGGAAATGCGCTTGCCGAGGTTGGTATCTCGGAAGGCCTGGGCGATGATATAGGCGCCGACAACGAGCCATGTCATCGTCAGCGCGAAGCCGGAAAGCGCCACGGTATGGCCGCGCATAATGACGGCATAAAGGCCCAGGAAAATGGCGAGCGCTGTGGCTTCACCGACAGGGCGAAGCATGACCATCAAAATAGCGCCGGCATAAAACGGGAATAATCCCCAGGCCTTGGGATCCATGCCTTCCGGAGGGTCTAAAAAGAGCAGTAATAGAGGTAAAAACCCTATTAGCATCTTTATTAATTTATCTTTTTGCATTATTGATTCCCCTTGGTGGTTTTTATTTGGCGCCCCTCGGGGTAGGGCTTTTAATTAATACTTTCTCGTAAAGGAAGTATTTATTTTTTCGAAGATTAAGCTGGGTTTATCTAAATCCTCGAAATGTTTGCAAAGCCCAATAATTTCGTCCTGTACGGCGGCCGGAATAATGCCGTCAGTCATGGCTTGGAATTTAAGCGCGACGCCGTCCCAGGAAAGTGTGTTTTCCGGGTCTCCCGTTGGATTCCAGATCTGGGCATGGAGTTCCTGTCCGTCGTCGGTGACGGCTTCAATGCGGCAGGGCCAATTGCGCGGCACGCAGGCATTGATTTCGGTGTCTTCCACCACTTCAATGCGA
>OBKR01001995.1_pt1 | contig 15923 bp, 20 predicted proteins | sample 1518991 | NCBI WGS metagenome assembly OBKR01 (sample SAMEA2452117, study PRJEB22498) | human gut metagenome | biome: human feces; feature: human gut; material: feces | place: Australia | collected 2012
TTTTGTCGCTTTGCAAGCAAAATCCCACTAAACCCTATAGGTTGCGGATTTGAGGATGAATATGCCTTTCGAAAGCGTCAACCTTTTCTGCTAATAATGTTCTACCAAGGACGAAAATAATATCCCTTAAGAGTTGCATCAGTTCCACCGAAGAGAAACTTTTGTTCCAACGGCTTGAAACTTTTGTTTCTCTTCGACGAAACTTTTGTTTCTTCCCAATGAAACTAAAGTTTCTACGCGTGGAACTTTTGTGAAACTTCTGACTAAAGAGATTTCTCAACGAATAATAATAAAAATGAAAGGCTAGAAGAAAAAAAAGACTTCAGCAAAAATCCAGGAAACAATCTCTATTATTCCTAAAAAAGATAATCTGATTCGATTTCTCATGAGAGTATACAAAACACGAAAAGGACTCTTTATCTATTATTAAGTCACTTTATAACTTCTTTCTTACTTCACAATATAAAATCAACTCAAAAAAGAAAGAGAACCGATTCTTTCAACCAATTCTCTTTCACAAACTAAGCCTATAGAAATATAAAGTACATTTCTCAGTCCTTTTCTATCAGTACTACCGCATAAGCCGAAATACCTTCCTCGCGACCGGTAAAGCCCAACTTTTCTGTAGTAGTAGCTTTAATAGAGACATCGTCTACATCAATATTCATCACATCGGCCATCACCTGCTGCATCTCGGGAATACGTGCTTTCAGCTTAGGACGCTCGGCACATACTGTGGCATCAATGTTTCCAACTCTATACCCCTTGCCTGCTATCAGCTCAACCGTACGCGCCAACAGTATCTTGCTATCTACATTTTTATATTCCTGTGCCGTATCGGGAAAATGATATCCGATATCGCGCATATTGGCTGCTCCCAAAAGAGCATCGCAAATGGCATGAATCAACACATCGGCATCAGAATGCCCCAGTAATCCCAATTCATGTTCAAACTTTATTCCGCCTAGCCACAACTCACGATTGGGCACCAGCGCGTGCACATCATAACCAAAACCGACACGAACTTTCATATAAATAAGAATTTATCGAACATAAAAATCAAGTACTTTCTCATTTTCAAGATAACCTTCCAGATGCTGACCTATGCTGACCGGTCCTACTCCTACAGGAGTTCCGGTATAAATCAAATCACCGATTTTCAAGGTCACAAAACGACTGACATAAGCGATAATCTGGTCGACTGTAAACAACATGTCGGCCGTATATCCGCGCTGCACCGTATTTCCGTCAATATCCAAATGAAAATGAAGAGCCTGCAAATTCAGGAAACGATCGACCGGAACGAACTCTCCAATTGCTGCCGAAGAATCAAATCCTTTACACAACTCCCACGGATTACCAGCCTCTCTGAATTTACGCTGCAAATCACGCGCTGTAAAATCAATGCCAACCGTAAGCGCATCATAATAACGATATGCAAAGCGTTCTGCTATATTTTTTCCAAGACGGCAAATACGGACAACCAGTTCCGTCTCATAATGCACCTCATTTGAAAAGTCAGGTATAAAAAACGGCTTTCCATCTTTCAATAAGGCAGAATCGGGTTTCATAAAGATCACCGGTTCTTCAGGACGAGGCATCTTCTCATGCAACTCGGCATTGTGTGCCTCATAATTCATCCCTACGGCAATGATTTTCATATTATTTTATCTGATTAAAATTTAACCTGTTAAACATTACAGCCAAATGGGCATAAAGCGATGTATTCTGTACCACAATATGCTCGGGAACCCTGATACGGAACGGAGTAAAATTCCAGACAGCCTTTATTCCTCCGGCTATCATATCATCCGTAACCTGCTGGGCTATATTGATAGGCACTGTAAGAACCCCGATATTAACCGGATATTCTGCCATCTTCTGCAAGAATTCACTGGTATGGAATATAGGAATATTATTGACTGACGTACCAACCAGCAAAGGATTTACATCGAACGCAGCAACAATTTCCAGACCGAAGTGCTGCAAACCGGAGTCGCCCAACAACGCACGCCCCAAGCTTCCGGCACCAAAAAGAAAAGCTTTATGCATATTGGTAAATCCAAGAAACTCCTCCAGCACACGAATCAGCTCATCTATTTCATAACCCACGCGTGTACGTCCCGATACCTTTACGTACGAAAGGTCTTTTGCTATCTGTGAGGATTCTATATTGATTTCTTTGGATATCTGTGTGGAAGAAACATATCGTTCACCCTTTTCTTTCATCAGTTTGATATTCGAAAGATACCATGGAAGACGCCTAAGAGTAGGTTCCGGCACCTTTTCATATTCATGTAGTGAAGACGTGTTCATAACTTTTGTTCTTGTCTGATTAGAATTTGGAAAAGCAAAATTACGGAAATTTTTCTATAATTGAAATGCGTATTATCCATTCTTTTATATCTGAAAGCAATAAAAAATGCAAACTAAAGCATTGTCGGACCTCATAATCCGACTTGAACCGTATATCTATGCATACTAATTTTATTCTCCAGAACTCAACTGAAAATCTCGTAATACAAATACTGTATTCTCTTTCGAAAAGGAGTAAAAAAGAAAAAGTCATTATCACATATGCGTGAACAATATTTCGCTTGTATTATGATTCAAACAGAAAACGCATAAATGGAGAAACAATTTGGTACTTGTTACCAAATAAAGAAATTCATTAGATGATTGTATATTATCGCAAAAAATCTCTATTTTTGCAATTGGATAGACGAAACTCTTTCCAGGACATTTGAAAAATAAGAGGCGTTATGTCTTCTTCTTGTGTGATTAAAGCCTAGGAAACTGAATATCACGAATGCAAGAGATGGCGTAATGGTCTTCACGCATATGCGTGGGGCTGTTATTCTCACATCTTCATTCAAGGTTTTCCTAGCACCTAATCACAGAGACGTGGCATACAGTTCCACGCTTCTATGTTGTTTATAAATCTCCTTGTGGTAACTGGGGAGTCTTGAAATAATATTATGCAATACAATTTAGAAAGAACAAACGGACAGCCGATGCCGTTGTTGATGGGTTGCACACAGCCTTCCAAAATTAAAACTTCAGAGAATGATATTCCGGTGATTTATGACCCAATTTCGCAGATGGTGAAACTTGATTTTAGAGTAATAGGAACAAAATCGTTAAAGAATCATGCCACAAAACTACCAACCCATCAAATTAAAACTGATGCTAAGAATGAAATTGATGATCAAAAAAACGCTAGATGATTCTTATTATTACTAACAAAGAGGATGCCCATCCTACACCGGTCATTCAACTTTTAAATACAAGGCATGTTCCTGTATTTCGGCTGAATACGGAGTCTCTGTTGACGGATTACGAGTTGTGCTGGTGGAGCAACATACAATGTTGCGACTTTACTATTACTAACCATCGCAATGGATTGCAACTGAAAGGTTCTGAAATCACCGCTGTGTGGGATAGGCGTCCAGAATATCCTAAAGAGTTACCGATAAAGAGCACAGAAGTAATTGACAAGCATAATCGAGAGGAAGCACTTGGTTTCCTGAGTTATTTGCGTTATTATATAAAAGATATTCCCTCTATTGGCAGTATCGTTTACGACCGTGTGTCAGGTTCTAAAATGCTGCAACTGAAAGTAGCGCAACAAGTGGGCTTGTCTGTGCCGGATACATGTTTCTCAAATCGGAAGTCCGATATTCTATTTTTTGCACAAAAGTATGATGAACTCATTCTGAAATCTATAGAGAGTACTGGTTTTTGGAATGATAGTAAAGAAGAGGAATATGTGTTTTATGCACAAAAGATTGCTTCAAATTCGTTACTCGATATTCCAGAAGAAGCTTTTCTGCAAACAGTCAGTTTTGTGCAAAACTATGTACCTAAGGCGTACGAATTGCGGATAACGATAGTGGATAATCAAGTATTCGCTTGCAAAATTGATTCTCAATGCATGGAAAACAACAAAGGGAAAATCGATTGGAGGCAGGGCTATGATTATGGACTGAAACATGAAGCTTGCACGATTCCTAATGAAATAGCAAACAAGTGTATATGCTTCCTGCGTAAGATGCAGTTAAACTTTGGAGCGTTTGATTTCATTGTTACTCCTACAGGAGAATATGTGTTTTTGGAATGTAACCCTAATGGTCAATGGCTTTGGGTTGAGCTTGTTACAGGGTTGAATATATCGGAGGCTATTGCTTCATTTCTTATGAAGTTCTAAATGAAAAGAAAATCTTTTATAGTGTAATTGTAGTAAGAACTCAACTTTGGAGAATTACTGTCATTAAAAAAGTCAAAAAAGTAATATCATGATTGTATTTTTATCTTGGCTAATAGCCAACTTGGAAATTCTTTTTCTTTTATTTGTGAGCATAATGACCATTCTGAAAATAATCAATGGAGTTGAATTGAGCGTTGTGTATCTCATAGGAATGATTATATATTTGGTTTTTTCTGCAATTCGTTCTGCCAAGAGTTTTGGGGGAAGTTTTTTTATTGCCCTTATATCAGCGCTTGTGTATCTGTATCTATATTTTGAAAACAGCAGTCTGTTTTGGTCTATTTTGACTCCGACATTAATTGTTTCAACAGCTATAGGTATATTTACCGCTATTTTTAAAGAAGCAGTAATTTCACGTCGTATGCTTTATGTCAACAGCGGAGTTGCCATGTTTGAGTTTTCGTTATTATATGTTTTGAATCGTTTTTTCAGTGCATTTTCATGTATGACGGCCACATTATTGTTTAGTATATATTTTGATGAAATGGTAGAAAAACTAAAAACATATATTGTAGAGATGTAATTTCTTAAAAATATTTTTATGAGTCAGTCTATTTTAAAGTATCCCGAATCTGAATTAGGACTGAAGGATAAAATCAAACAGTTAAATAGCAAATGGCTAGACTTTCTTAAAGTTAAGTTAAATAATGAGTATTCCAGCTGTATTAATGAATTGTTTGTATCAGATGGATTCTATCCTTATTACACTTATCAAAAAAAGAAAATTCTATTTATAGGTCGTGAAGCTTTAGAGATAGGAGGAGGTAACTATATAGAATTTTTATATGAAGCTTATCAGGAAAAACAAATAGGGAACAAAACATTGAACCAGCATAAATTTCATTCGACAATGCTTTATTTGACTTATGCCATTGAACACGAAGTTTACAAATGGGAAGAAATACCTTATGCTGATGAGTTTATCTCGAACTTTGCACAACCAGGCGGCATCAGTAATGCCTTTATGAATTTATCCAAATTTTCAAACGAGAGTGGATATTGGGTTGCAAACATGAATCAGATTGATACATTTATATCAACCAGTAACCAATCGCCTATCAATTTTTTCGCTACAGAAATAGATTTATTAGCACCAGACATCATATTTGGAATGAACCTTTCAGGAAGAATGAACTGTTTAGGAAGCTTCAAATCTCCCAAAATGTATGGAAACAGCGGTGATGTTTGTTTTCAATTTCTGAAAACACCTTCAGGTCGAACATATCCTTATCTTGATTGCTGGCATTTTTCCGCACCGGGCAAAAGTGCAAAAAACGATATCTTTAATCCTGCAATAGAGGCTCTCAAGGACAATGGAATTATTATGTAATCATACCTTACAAAAAACAATATATAAGAAACACTTTTTCTTATATATTGTTTATATACATTCCACAAACAAAGCAATACCAAACACAGAAGCTTGAAAAGTGTCCACTCATACCCCAAAACAAGATAATTCTTCCAACTCGCTTAATCTCAAAAAACTATATTCCTTATACTGATTTACGGAAATTTTTCTATAATTGAAATGCGTATTATCCATTCTTTTATATCTGAAAGCAATAAAAAATGCAAACTAAAGCATTGTTGGTATCGAACGACCTTGCCAGCATGCATATCTATACATATAATAAAATATAAACCTATGTATCAGTACATAGACAACGAAAGAACGGCACTACACCTTATTATATTATATATTCCGCTATTCAAATTCCTAACCCCGCAATATTTCGGCCTGTTCACTGAAGCACAACACATCCGATATCCAATTCTGCAAAAAAACAGCCAGCAGCTGGTAAGCTTATACTTTTTATGCGTACTTTTGCAAAGACGTCAAACCATTTATATTACAAGATGCAAATAAAAATTACAGCTCCATCACAGATAGAGTCTACCATACAGTTGCCTTCCTCAAAAAGTATCTGTAACCGTGCGCTCATACTGCACGCGCTGGCTAACGGGTCATCACCTATCGGAAATTTATCCGACTGTGACGACACACGCGTCATGATAGAAGCAATGGCACATCGGAAACGTACCATCGACATCATGGCTGCAGGAACGGCTATGCGTTTTCTCACAGCATTCTTTGCAATACAACCTGACGAAGAACATATTCTCACAGGAACGGAACGCATGCAACAACGTCCTATCCGTATTCTGGTAGAGGCACTCCGCACATTAGGAGCAGATATTGAATATATGCATCAGGAAGGTTTTCCGCCTATACTGATAAAAGGAAGAGAACTTGCCTGCCAGGAAGTAACACTCCCCGGAAATGTCAGTTCACAATACATCTCGGCATTGTTGATGATTGCCCCCATGCTGCCGGAAGGACTGACTCTGAAACTAAGTGGAGAAATCATTTCAAAGCCCTACATAAGACTGACTCTGAAACTGATGCGTGATTTTGGCGCTAACGTTCAATGGGACGAGAAAAGTCCTTGCATACACATAGCCCATTCACCTTATCGTGACATACCCTATATAGTGGAAAGCGACTGGAGTGCTGCCTCCTACTGGTATGAGATAGCAGCCCTTTCATCTCAGGCATCCATCCGTCTGCCGGGACTCCTCCCTCAAAGTTTTCAGGGAGACAGCGCCGTTGCAGAACTGTTTGAACAGCTTGGAGTAAGAACTACATTTGATGAGCAGGGAGCCAAACTTGAAAAAACAACTTGCAACCTGCAAAGAATGGAATACAATTTCGTAAACCAGCCTGATCTGGCACAGACTTTCGTAGTAACATGTACCCAACTGGGCATTCCCTTCCGCTTTGAAGGCTTGCAAAGTCTGAAAATCAAGGAAACCGACCGCATGGCGGCCCTGATAACGGAATTGGGAAAACTTGGATTTCTCCTGAAAGAAGAGAACGACTCTGTTCTTTCATGGAACGGTGAAAGAACGGCCGTCTTATCCGCCCCAGCCATAGATACTTACGAAGACCATCGAATGGCTATGGCATTTGCTCCCATATGTATGAAGCGAACAGACATCATTATCAACAATCCGCATGTAGTTTCAAAATCATACCCGCATTATTGGGAAGACTTGAAACTGGCAGGATTTGAAATCAAGGAAATATGAAACTGATTGCTATCTTTATAACCGCTCTTGCCATAATCGGGATTGTAGCTATTCTGGCCCGATGGTGGAATAGCAGAAAAGCTGTATCCGGCAATGGAGATAACGAAGAGCCAATCGTTATTCCCGACGGAGAGTGCTGCGGACAGCATGCCGTTTGCGAACGTGACAGTCTACTGGCTGGAGTAAGCAAAAAGATAGAATACTATAACGATGAAGAGCTTGACCGCTTTAAGGGAATCAGTGCCGACCAATATACGGCCGAAGCTGTAGAAGAGTTTCGCGAAGTGCTGTATACCATGCATGAAGAAGAAGTGCCCGGATGGGTACGCAGTCTTCAACTGCGACAGATAGAGATTCCCGATGCACTGAAAGAAGAGCTTTTTCTTATTGTAGGCGAACTTAGAGCTCACACTTCAAAATAATGCAAAATATGAACATGACAGAACTATTACAATATACTTTTTTTCAGAACGCTTTACTGGGAAGCCTTTTTGCAAGTATTGCATGTGGCATCATCGGCACATATATCGTGACCCGAAGACTGGTATTTATCAGCGGAGGAATTACCCATTCCTCATTTGGAGGTATCGGCATAGGACTTTATCTGGGAGTATCCCCCATCCTATCGGCCGCCATATTTTCAGTATTGTCAGCATTCGGAGTGGAATGGCTTAGCAAACGCCACGACATGCGTGAAGATTCAGCTATTGCCGTATTCTGGACTTTGGGTATGGCCATAGGTATCATATTCAGCTATATGTCACCCGGATTTACTCCCGACTTGTCATCTTATCTTTTCGGGAATATTCTTACCATTACCCATTCAGACATATGGACGCTGGCTGCAATATCGGCTATACTGATACTTATATTCACCTTATTTCTGCATCCTATCATCTGCCTGGCATTTGACCGTGAGTTTGCCCGCTCCCAACATCTTCCAGTGAGGACGATGGAATACGGACTTATGATGCTTATTGCCCTGACGATTGTAGCATGCCTGCGCATGGTAGGCATCGTACTTGCAATCTCTCTGCTCACCATACCCCAAATGACTGCCAACTTGTTTACCTGCCAGTTTAAACGCATCATCTGGCTGTCTGTTTTCATAGCATTGGGAAGTTGTCTGAGCGGACTTCTTTTCTCATACGTATATAATGTTCCTTCGGGAGCATCCATTATATTTTTCTCCATTCTGATATATGCTCTATGCAAAACGGGGAAACAAATCTATCATGCAACAATCAAAAAAGAATAAATATGGAAATCAAGATTCATTCACTGGAACAAATCAACGAAGCTGCCAAAGAATTCATTGCAGCAATGGGTGACAATACAGTCTTCGCCTTTTACGGTAAAATGGGTGCAGGAAAAACTACATTCATCAAGGCAGTGTGCGAAAATCTGGGAGTAACTGACGTTATCAACTCACCGACCTTTGCCATTGTCAATGAATATCGTTCTGAAACGGAAGAACTGATTTATCATTTTGACTTTTACAGAATAAAGCGCCTTGAAGAAGTTTACGACATGGGATATGAAGACTATTTTTACTGTGGTGCTCTCTGCTTTATCGAATGGCCGGAACTTATAGAAGAACTTCTTCCTCTAGATGCTGTAAAAGTATATATCGAAGAGCAGGAAAACGGTGAACGCACAATCCGTTTTGATGCAAAATAAGCAACATGGCAGCACAATATTTCATACAGATACTGTTTGCTGTAACAGGACTTGTCTCCCTATTGGCTTCCATCTTGAACTGGGAGTGGTTCTTTACGGCTCAGAACGCCCAATTTATCGTAAGAAAGCTGGGACGAAACCGTGCACGCTTGTTTTATGGCATAGTAGGCATCATTCTGATGATAATGTCGGTTTTCTTCTTTTTTCAGGTAAAAGAAGCCGGAATACAATAAAGCCAGGTTACTTTCGGGCAACCTGGCTTCATCTTCATATCTTATGTAATAAAGGTTCTATTCATTTTCTATAGAATCACCATATTCCATTTCTCCTTGTACTACGAACAGAATATCTTCCGGATCATAATCTCCGATTTTGTCTTTCTTGGCTTCTTTCACAACATAATCAACAATCTTATCCAAGTCAATATCAATATATCCATCCTTGTCCGGCTGAACATCCAAACAACCGCTTGTGGTATAATAATCACTGATTACGTCTAAAAAGTAATACAATTCATCATCACTGAACTTATCTTTCAAGTCCTGGGGAAGATAGTTTTTTATAAACTCAATGGTTTTCTCATCATCAAGATCTTCCATCATAAATTCATCATTTGCCATAAATCTCAAGGCTTTAAATTATAAAACAGATATATCTCATATAAAAAATATCCGTTCTCACCTTATAAATATCAGTGCGAGAACGGACATTCCTTGCCTTTATCAAAGAATAGCTTTCAGCTTCTCTTCGAAAGTAGATTTTGGAGCTGCTCCAACTTGCTTATCAACAACTTCTCCGCCTTTGATAAACAAAACTGTCGGAATATTACGTACACCAAACTTACCGGTCAAACCGTCGTTTGAGTCTACATCACATTTACCGATAATAGCTTGTCCTTCGTATTCTTTAGCCAAAGCTTCGATTTCGGGAGCTATTTTCTTACATGGACCACACCAAGTTGCCCAAAAATCTACAACAACTGGTTTACCTGTAGCTACCAGTTCATCAAAATTCGCATCTGTAATTTCTAGTGCCATAATGAATATACTTTTTAATGATATTGTTCAGCAAAGATATTAATTTATTTTGAATTCCAACTCCGGCCGACTTTTTATATAGGTTATAAGGTCACGCTTAACAGAAATTTTAACTTTCTGTGATTTCATCAAAACATGCATTCTGCCATCAGCATCGTCACGTATAAAGAAACAAAGTTCAGCATTTCCCGGACTGTTCTTTATTAACGACAGCAAATCGGTCACCAATTCATCATTCAGTGCGCTCAACGGAGTATTTATAGTAATTTTGTTTATCAATTGGTCTTTTACATCGGGAAGCAACTCAATAGAACCTATCTTCAAATCATATTCATTTGCGTTCCACTGACGAGGCAACATTCTTCCTTTCATAAACAGGAAATACCCGGCACGAAGGTAATTTGACCATTTCAACCAGTCATTACCAAAAAAAGTCAATTCGGCAGAACCTGAATAGTCTTCTATTTTAGCTACTCCATAAGGTTTATTGTTCTTTGTACGTCCTTCGCGCACATCGATGACAATGCCTCCCATTACCAGTTCCTTATTTGCCAATGCCGCCTTATCACTCAGTTCATTCATGTGTGTATTGCATACATGTTCGAGAACAACAGCATATTCATCCAAAGGATGTGCAGACAAATATATACCCACATATTCGCGCTCACGATTTAACCGGTCGAGTGAATTCCATTCTTCAAACGGCGGGATTTCCGGTTTGGCTACTTCTACCTGATTCTCTCCTCCAAACAAAGAATTCACTGAAGCGGCTTTATCTACCTGATATTTTGTTCCATAACGAACCAACAATTCTACAAAGGTTTCGCCTTTGGCATTTGGAGCAAAAAACATTTCCCTTTTTACGCCGGGCAAAGAATCAAAACCTCCGGAAATCGCTATGTTTTCAATATTCTTACGGTTACATGCTGTCAGATTGACACGCTGTACAAAATCAAAGATATCCTTGTAAGGACCGTTTTTCTTACGTTCCTCAATAATAGCAACAACAGCATTTTCTCCTACACCTTTTACAGCTCCCAGTCCGAAACGAATATTTCCACTCGGGTTGACAGAGAATTTCATAATACTTTCATTTACATCCGGCCCTAAGACCTGAATGCCCATGACCTTACATTCATCCATCAACTTCGTAATTTCATCGATTCTCGAAATGTTACGGCTCAAGTTGGCTGCCATATATTGTGGAGGATAATGAGCTTTCAGATAAGCTGTCTGATAAGCTACCCACGAATAGCAGGTTGCATGCGACTTGTTGAATGCATAAGAAGCAAACTTTTCCCAGTCGGCCCATATTTTTTCAAGCACTTTCGGGTCATGCCCGTTTTTCTTTCCTCCTTCTATGAATTTAGGCTTCATGTGATCAAGCTTATCACGCAGCTTTTTACCCATAGCCTTACGCAAGGCATCACTTTCACCACGGGTAAAGTCTGCCAGCAAACGAGACAAAAGCATCACCTGCTCCTGATATACCGTAATACCATATGTATCTTTCAAATACTTTTCCATTATCGGTATATCATATTCTATCGGTTTTCGGCCTTGCTTACGGTCGATAAAATCCGGAATATAATCCATTGGTCCCGGTCGATAAAGAGCGTTCATCGCAATCAAATCTTCAAAGGTGGTAGGTTGCAATTCACGCAAGTATTTCTGCATTCCGGGCGACTCAAACTGGAACGTACCAATAGTCCGTCCTTCACTATATAACTTATAAGTAGCCTTATCACAGATATCAATCTTATCGATATCAATCTCCTCACCCAAGCTTAAACGGATGTTCTCGATGGCCTCTTTTATAATGGAAAGGGTTTTCAAGCCCAAAAAGTCCATCTTTATCAGTCCGGTTTCTTCGATAACCGAACCTTCATACTGGGTAACCAGCATCTTTTCTCCGGTTTCCTTGTCGTCGGCCGTACTTACCGGCACCCAATCGGTAATGTCATCACGGCAAATAATGGTACCGCAGGCATGCACACCAGTATTACGAACATTACCTTCCAGCATTCGCGCATACTTGATAGTATCTCTCAATACCGGATCGGAAGAAGCCTCTGCTTCCTGCAATTCCGGTACATACTCTATCGCATTGGCCAGGTTCATTTTTTTGTCAGGTATCTTATCCGGAATAAGCTTACACAGATTATTAGAAATGGCCAATGGTAATTTTTGTACCCGAGCGACGTCCTTTATAGCCAACTTTGTGGCCATCGTTCCGTAAGTTATGATATGCGCCACTTTTTCCTGTCCATACTTTTCAGTAACCCAACGTAATACCTCTCCACGTCCGTCATCATCAAAATCAACATCAATATCTGGCAACGATATACGGTCCGGATTCAAGAAACGCTCAAACAGCAAATCATAAGCAATGGGGTCTATTTTAGTGATACCCAAACAATATGCAACAGCAGAACCGGCTGCAGAACCACGTCCTGGACCAACCGATACTCCCAGCTTTTCACGTGCTGCCGCAATAAAATCCTGTACTATAAGGAAGTATCCGGGGAAACCCATCGTCTTCATGATATGGAGTTCAAACTTCAACCGTTCTTCAACCTCTTTTGAAAGATTCTCACCATAACATTTCTTTGCTCCGTCAAACGCCAGCTTCGCCAGATAATCGGCTTCCAATTTTATACGGTAAAGTTTGTCATACCCGCCCAACTTCTCAATCTTGGCATCAGCATCTTTCTTATCCATCACCACTTCGCCATTTTCATTACGGGTAAATTCATTAAACAAATCCTCTTCCGTATATTTCTTGCGATATTCTTCTTCCGTACCAAATTCTTCAGGAATGGCAAACGTCGGCATAATAGGCGCATGATCGATGGAATAGAATTCTACCTGATTGCAAATATCCACCGTATTAAGCAGAGCCTCCGGCACATCCTCAAAAATCTGACTCATCTCGGCTTTTGTCTTAAACCATTCCTGTTTGGAATAAAGCATTCGGTTTGGGTCATCCAAGTCCTTACCTGTACTCAGACAAATCAGACGGTCATGTGCCTCGGCATTTTCTTCATCTACGAAATGCACATCATTTGTGCATACCAGCTTAACATCGTATTTCTTGCTAAATTCCTTTAAATGCTTATTTACTTCCAACTGAAGCGGATATGCTTCATGATTGGCTCTCGCTACCGTAGCCTTATGTAACTGCAGTTCCAGATAATAATCGTCACCAAAAACCTGCTTATACCATTGCACTGCTTCTTCAGCCTCCTTTATTTGCCCCTTACGAATCAATCGGGGTATTTCTCCTCCCAAACAAGCAGAACAGACAATCAAACCTTCGTGATATTTCTCCAGCTCTACCCTATCAGTACGGGGACGCATATAATATCCATCGGTCCACGCTTTCGATACAAGTTTTATCAGATTATGATATCCTTTCTGATTTTTTGCCAACACAACCAAGTGATAACCACTTTGGTCTGCCTTTCCTTCTTTGTTAAAAAGCCGACGATGTGCCACATACATTTCACAACCTATGATAGGTTTGAAAAGCTTTTCATTCAAAGCCTCAACTTTTGTTTTACACTCCGCTATCTCTTCTTCCGGATTTTCGCATGCTTCTTTTCCACTTTCCAAGGCAGAAATCTTCTTCTTCAAAGACTTTATCTCATCCTTGATACCCCCATTCTTTTTGTTGACATAATTATAAAACTCCTTTATGCCAAACATATTTCCATGGTCTGTCAGAGCCATTCCTTTCATACCATCGGCAATCGCCTTGTCGACTAATTTTGCAATGCTTGCCTGACCATCAAGAATAGAATATTGACTGTGAACGTGTAAATGAACAAAATCGTACATATATAAAAAACTATTTCAAAAAAGTTTTTAAAGATAAGCCTGTTTCATAAAATGAGCAAACTGTATCTTAAAAAGTTATCAACTTTACAATTTTCTAACGGTTTTCGTACTTAATATTCCAGTTTTATTTGCAGAATAATTAAATATGACCTACTTTTGCAAAATAACAGTTCATGTACTTTTTTACGATGAATCGATTAAAGAAATTAAAGAAAATAAGACTTCATAGAGAAGGCACACATATACTAATTTTAAGTTGTATTTTACTATTAGCTTTAAACACAGCAATATTTTTTGGGATAGAGTCTAAACTTCCCTTTTATATTGTTTTGGGAGTCAGTTTGTGCCTTTACTTAATCATGGTAAACTTCTTCAGATGCCCAATCCGACTCTTCGGACAGGATACGGAAAAGATTGTCGTTGCTCCTGCCGACGGACGAATTGTCGTATGCGAAGAGGTGGACGAGTACGAATATTTTCATGATAAACGTCTGATGATTTCCATTTTTATGGATATAACCAATGTGCATGCAAACTGGTATCCGGTAGATGGAGTAGTAAAAAAAGTACAACACCAGAACGGAAACTTTCACAAAGCATTTCTCCCTAAAGCCAGTACCGAGAATGAACGTTCCATGGTTGTCATTGAGACTCCTGAAGGAATTGAAGTTATGGCCAGACAAATAGCCGGTGCCGTAGCACGACGCATAGTTACATATGCAACAGAAGGAGAAGAATGTTACATCGATGAGCATATGGGATTTATTAAATTCGGCTCAAGAGTAGACGTATATCTGCCTGTAGGCAGTGAACCGTGCGTCAAAATGGGACAAAGAACTGTTGGTAATCAAACAATCATAGCAAAACTAAAATAAACAATTATGGCAAACTGTATCACACGCCATATACCTAACACTGTAACATGCTGCAACTTGTTTTCCGGATGTATAGCCAGTGTTATGGCTTATGAAATGAAATATGAATGGGCCGCCTTTTTTATTATTCTTGCAGCCATATTTGATTTCTTTGACGGAATGTTGGCACGACTTCTTGATGCACGTTCGCCTATTGGAAAGGATATAGACTCCTTGGCTGATGATATCAGCTTCGGATTTGCCCCAGCAATGATTGTTTTCTCCCTTTTCAAGGAAGTTCACTATCCATCTTTCCTTGCAAATGCCAACGAATGGTTTCCGTATTGCGCATTTATCATAGCGGTATTTTCTGCGCTTCGTTTAGCAAAATTCAATATTGATACACGACAGACAACTTCTTTTATTGGAATGCCTACACCGGCAAATGCTCTTTTTTGGGCTTCATTAGCTATAGGAGCACACGATACTCTTATATCCGAATCATACTTCAACGCCTTTTATCTGTTTATACTCGTATGTATCATGTCATGGCTACTGGTATCTGAACTGCCTATGTTTTCTTTAAAACTGAAGAACCTGACATGGACTGACAACAAAATAAGATACATATTCATCATTGGCTGTATTCCTTTATTAATTTCATTGAAACTGTTGAGTTTCGCAGCTATTATCGCATGGTATCTGATTCTGTCTATAATTACATATAAAAAGGCATAAATATAAAATGGCATACTAGTTGTAGATATATCAATAAAGATTATTACAACAGAATTTTATAACTTATGGGATGTTTATTTACTATACCACTTCTTATTATCTTCTTCGTACTGTTTTTTAGTTCGGCTATATTCCGAATACTAAAAGCTTTGTTCGGATGGAAACAATCATCAACCGGCAATTGGCAAGAAACGACAAAAGGGTACAGACAAAATACAGATAATACACAATCAGACAATACCTCGTATAATAACAATACCTACTCCCGACATAACAAAAACCATAATGGTGTAAGACGAAAAATATTCAGTGATGATGAAGGCGAATATGTAGATTTCGAAGAAATAAAAGATAATAAACCTCAAATCCGCAACCTATAGGGTTTAGTGGGATTTTGCTTGCAAAGCGACAAAA
>OBKR01002008.1_pt1 | contig 15877 bp, 15 predicted proteins | sample 1518991 | NCBI WGS metagenome assembly OBKR01 (sample SAMEA2452117, study PRJEB22498) | human gut metagenome | biome: human feces; feature: human gut; material: feces | place: Australia | collected 2012
GGGTAGCGAAATTATATGCCTAATTTGTTAAATCCCCAACAATGCGAACTGTTCCTTTATAAGTTATGCTTTTTTTATTTATGGCCTTCTTCCTGGAATTGATAACTTATAAAAATCTCTCTCTTCCTTCTTCTTTTCCTTGTAATATATTTTCTTTTCTGCCTTTTGCCGGAATAAGGGCTGTTAAGGCACGTTTTGCTGGCGACCAAGCTCCAGCGTGCTGGCGGTTAAGGCTCAGCACGCTGGCTGTCAAGGCTCAACAAACTGTGTAGCGGTGCTCTGCAAATACTTTGCTATCAGTGCGTTTGCTGATTGAAAAATGGGAACTTCATTGTGAAGTGTGTTTATGCAGCGGAATGGAGTTGTTTCGTTTTTTTACAGAAGAAGCCCGCCTCTTGAATGCTTCATGAGGCAGGTTTCATAATATCTGCTTCCGGTTAGAGCCGGTTATACCCGTATCGGGTCAGGGCTGTAATCAGATTCCTTCTTCCATGCTCTTGGCGATACCCATTTCAAGACCGCGGAGTTCGGCCAGTCCGCGCATACGGCCCAGGCAAGAATATCCCGGATTGGTCTTTTTGGTAAGGTCGTCAATCATCTGATGACCGTGGTCAGGACGCATCGGGATTGATACACCGCGTTTCTGCTGCATCTTCAGGAAGTTTTTCATGACGTGATACATGTCTACGTCACCTTCAAGGTGGTTGGCTTCGAAGAAGTCGCCCTCAGCATTGCGCTGTGTGCTGCGCAGGTGTACGAAGTTGATGCGGTCGGCAAAGCGTTCCATCATTCCGGCCAGGTCGTTCTTTGCAGAAACTCCGAATGAACCGGTGCAGAGACACAATCCGTTTGATTCGTTAGGCACGGCTTCGATGAGGCGTTTGAAATCTTCTTCCGTACTCATGATACGCGGCAATCCGAGAATTGGCTGTGGGGGGTCATCGGGATGGATAACCAGTTTGACACCCACTTCGTCGGCAACCGGACAAATCTGTTTCAGGAAGAATATCAGGTTCTGGCGCAGTTTTTCGGCGTCGATATCCTTGTAGCGGTCGAGCGCTTCCTGGAACTGTTCTACGGTGAAGCTTTCCTCTGAACCCGGCAGACCGGCAATCATGTTGCGGGTAAGACGGTGTTTGTCTTCATCGCTCATCTCGGCAAAGCGTGCTTTTGCTTTGGCAATTTCTTCGGCTGAATATTCTTTCTCAGCTCCCGGACGTTTCAGGATGAAGAGGTCGAAAGCTACGAAAGCGGCACGTTCGAAACGGAGTCCGCGTGAGCCGTCTTTCATTTCGTATGCCAGGTCGGTGCGTGTCCAGTCAAGTACGGGCATGAAGTTGTAGGTTACAATCATGATGCCGCACTGTGCCAGGTTGCGCAGGCTTTGCTTGTAGTTTTCGATATATTTCATGAAGTCTCCGGTCTGTGTCTTGATGTGCTCGTGTACGGGTACACTTTCTACAACACTCCATTTCAGGCCGGCAGCCTCAATCATTTCTTTGCGTTTCATGATTTCTTCCACCGTCCACACTTCGCCGTTGGGTATGTGGTGAAGAGCGTTTACGATGCCGGTAGCACCGGTTTGCTTGATGTCTTGCAAGGTTACGGGGTCATTGGGTCCGTACCAGCGCCATGTTTGTTCACAAAGTATCATAATGGGTTGTTTTTATGTTGGTAAATATTTTGTTAAATCGCAAATACGTTGAATCCTCCGTCTACTACGGCAACGGTTCCGGTTACAAATTTCGAAGCGTCGCTGATGAGATACTGGATGGTTCCGTTCAGTTCTTCAGGTTTTCCGAAGCGTTTAAACGGAGTCTGGCGGATAACGTCGCTTCCGCGTGAGGTATAGCTTCCGTCAGCATTGGTCAGCAGCGTGCGGTTCTGTTCGGTCAGGAAGAATCCCGGTGCAATGGCATTTACACGGATGCCTTCGCCGAATTTTGAAGCCACTTCATTGGCCAGGTATTGTGTGAAGTTAGAGATTCCGGCTTTGGCAGCAGCATAACCGCAGACACGGCTCAACGGACGGAATGCAGCCATTGAAGAGAAGTTGACGATACATCCCTGTTTCTGTTCAACCATAGCTTTCAGGAATACCTGAGTAGGGATAACCGTACCCGTAAGGTTCAGGTTCAGCACTTTCTCAAAGTCTTCCGGTTTCAGATCGAAGAAGGTTCCGTCAGGACCGATGGTAGCACCCGGCATGTTTCCTCCGGCTGCATTCAGCAAGGCGTCTACACGTCCGTATGCAGCAAGGATGTCTTTCAAGTTCTGTTCTACCACTTCTTTGTTCATCACGTCTGTTTTGAGGAACATGGCTTCACCGCCATTGCTCTTTATGTCGTTTACGATAGCTTCGCCTATTTCGGCCTTACGTCCCATAATCACAACTTTGGCTCCTTGTGTAGCCAGATAACTTCCAATCTCTCGGCCAAGAACACCGGTACCTCCGGTGATGGCAACAACTTTGTCTTTTACACTAAATAATTCGTTCATAATTATGTTCGTTTATGGTTTGTTTACATTGTTTTCTTTCAGAACCAGCAAGCTTTCAGGGCCCATGTTGAAGAGCAGATCCACGATGCTCAGGTTGGGCAGGAAGCCGTGACGGGCACTGAACACCTGATAATATGGCTTGGGCACGAACGATGCGTCTTCATGAAAATCGTGCTTGGGATGTATCAGTTCGCGTGCGTCGGTCTCTTCGGGAGCGGCAAACTCCTGTTTGTAGTCGTCCGTACGGCGGATGTCGGGCTGCATGTCAATCAGTTCGCATATCAATGCGCAGAGCGCTTCGTTGAAGTCATACAGAAAGTCGTACTTCTTTTCGTAAAACGGGCGGAAGTCGTCCTGATAGTATTCAAAGAACGGACTGTTGTGGTAGGCCGATTCCAGAGCATTCCAGTGCAGATGCCTCCAGTTGCCGTGTTCAGAGATGCGTATGTCTTTCATCAGGCATTTCGGTGTGGCCGGTTTTTCGGTCGGTATGGAGAGAGACAGTGGTCCGTCGGCGGCGGCAATGGTACAACGGTTCCGGTATGTCTGTTTCATATAGTGGTCGTATTGCTCCACGTAAATATGGTCGTAGGCATACAGCTTGGTGTAATATTGCACCGGAGCCAGATAGGCAGAACTCAGATAGATAGTCTTTTCCATGATAGCTGTTTTTTTCGTGTTTCTTATTTTACCAGACGGAAGAAGCGTTCCCAGCGGTATCCTTCCCACAGAGGTTTTTCATTGTCTTTCGAGAACCATATCAGCGCGGCACGGCCGATGACGTGGTCTTTGGGTACGAATCCGAACAGGCGTGAGTCGCACAGACTGATAGAATTGTTTGAGGCCATCCAGTGATAGTCTTTGGTAAATGTATAACTTTCTGCAGGCTTGCCGTCGATAATCAGTGTGTCGTTTCTCAGTGATGCGTTTCTACCTTCGTGGCAGATGATGGTGTTGCACAGCAGTTTGGCGTTCCAGGGATATACCTTCACGCTTTTTCCTTTTCCCGGAACAACAAACGGGTGTACTCCTTCGGCCGTATCGGTCTGCATCGACTTGAAACGGACAGTGCCTCCCAGTTCCTGTTTCAGCAGATACAGTTCATAGTGGCTGAAGCTTCTCAGATAGCATCCGTTGTCATAACCTATCAGTTCATTGTTGGCTATACCTGTTTTTCTGATGGCCTTTACTACGAGGTCTTCTTCCTCGCCCGGGTAGGCATATATGAGTTTGCTGTCGGGACTTAATATGCGGTCGTTCGTCTGGATAAGCTCGTTGTTGAGCATCAGCGTATCGCCCGGCAACCCGATGCAACGGTTTATGAATACCTCCTTACCGTTGTGTCCTTTCTGCTTGTCGGCCGGTGCGGGATTGTTGAAAAGTACAATGTCGCCCCGCTTTACCGGGCGTTCATTCCAGCGCTGGTAACCGAACACCGACGTGAAAGGCACTCTGAACCCGTAACTCCACAAATTAACGATTACTCTTTCGCCGCGATACAAAGTATTCTCCATTCCTGTAGATGGTATGGTACAGGAAGTAAAGGCAAATACTTTGATTACCAGAACCAAAGCAATGGCAATGACTACGGCTTTCAAGAGTTGTTTCATGCTGTTATTTGATGTTGTCTACCAGTTTGAACAGACGGTTCCAGCGAATCTTTCCGTCAAACCATCCGCGGTCCTTGTCGAGCGAGAGCCATACGATAATCGGTTTTCCCACGATATGGTCCTCGGGTACGAATCCCCAGTAACGGGAATCGGCCGAGTTATGGCGGTTGTCTCCCATCATCCAGTAATAATCCATTTTGAATGTGTAGGTATCGGTCTGTACCCCGTTGATATAAATCTTTCCGTCTTTCATTTCCAGCTTGTTGCCTTCGTATACACGGATAGGACGTTCGTAAACAGGGTAATTCTCCTGAGTAAGCTTGATGCTTTCACCTTTTTTCGGAATCCATACGGGGCCGTAGTTGTCGGCAGTCCAGTCTTTGTGCATGTTCAGCGGATAGAGCCAGTCGCCTACGGGTTGTTCGGCATAGGTAATGCTTTTCACCAGCTTGGTATTGGCTTTCAGCGTTTCGTAAGCCTTGCGAGTTAGCGGCAAGGTATAAGATGTGCTTGTTTCGCTCGGGTCGCACGCGTCTTCTTCACTGATGCCCAGTTCATGGCGCATTTCCATTGAGATGGGGCGTGTTGTCTCCACGTGATATACATACTGCACGTTGTCCGGCTCCTTGTTGGCCTTTCCGTCAAGATAGATAATGTGGTCTTTTATCTGTAAGGTCTGTCCCGGTAATCCCACACAGCGTTTCACATAATTGGCACGCTGGTCTACCGGATAGGATACCACACGTCCGTAATAATCGGGGTCTTCTTCAATGGTTTTCCGGCCCAGGTTATAAAGGAAACTGTATACCTCCTGTTGCTGTTCAAAACTGATGCTGTCCATAATCGGGAGGTTTACGTTACTCTGCTGGCAGGTAAGCTCACCAATCTGGTAGCATGTGTTATAGAAATCGGCGTTGGGCATGTTCAGCGCTACGGTATCTCCCGAGGGATAATTGAACACCACAATGTCGTTCAGCTGCACGCTCCCGCTTCCTTTTACGCGACGGTAATCCCAATGAGGCCACTCAATGAATGATTTGCAGTTGAGCAAAGGTAATCTCTGCTGGGTAAGCGGCATTGACAGCGGTGTCATCGGCACACGCGGACCGTAGCTTATCTTGCTGACGAACAGATAGTCGCCAACAAGCAGTGACTTCTCGAGTGAAGAAGTAGGTATAGTATAATTCTGAAAAGCAAATACGTTTACGAAATAAACGGCTACCAGTGCGAATACGATGGCATCGACCCAGCTCATCACTCCGCGCGCGGTTTTGTTCTTGAGCTGTTTCCACCAGGTCCATTTTATCTTTTTGGAAATGTAAACGTCGTAGATGAAAGGCACAACAATCAGTCCCAGCCAGCTTTTTACCCAAAGGAGGAAAAGCAGATAGAGCACTGTAACGATGGCAAACTTAATCCATTGCTTTTTCATAGGCGTATTGTTAGAATTTGAATAAATCGTTCATTCCCAGAAAACCTTCATGAGTAGCGGTATACTCGGCTGCGAGTACGGCTCCCAGTGCAAAACCTTTGCGGTTTTTCGCATCATGGGTAATCGTGATGCTGTCAGCTTCTGAATCATAACGTATGGAGTGGATGCCCGGCACTTCTCCTTCACGTATGGAACTGATGGGCAGTTCGTTGCTTTGGCAGGTTTCAGAACCGGAAACAGTTCCGTCGGGGGCAGTAAGGGTACCTTTTACCCAGCAAGTCTTGCGGTCCAGATTCTCAAGGATACCTTCGGCCAGTGTGATGGCTGTTCCGCTCGGGGCATCGAGCTTGTGTATGTGATGTGTCTCGCTCATGCTTACTTCGTAGTTGGGGAACTGGTTCATGATGTGTGCCAGGTATTTGTTTACAGCCGAGAAGATGGCTACCCCCAGACTGAAGTTGGACGACCAGAACAAGGTCTTTCCTTCTTTGCTGCACAGACGTTTCATTTCGTCGGCATGGCTTTCCATCCATCCGGTACTTCCCGATACTACTTTTACGCCTGAGGCAAATGCTTTCAGGCAGTTACCGTATGCTACAGACGGAGCTGTAAACTCAATGGCTACATCAGCGCTTTTGAATGCTTCCGATTCAAAGTCCTGAGGATTGTTTATATCGATAATGCATACTATTTCATGTCCGCGGCCAAGAGCTATCTGTTCTATCTCTTTGCCCATCTTTCCGTATCCGATCAGTGCTATTTTCATATTCAAATATATTTATATTTGCAAAGATAATCTATTTCTCAACTATCCTTTGTACTTTTGTTCAATTATATAACCTCAATTAACATGGAAGAGCTGTTACATTATGCGTGGAAGCATAAAATTTATCCTTTAGGGGCATTGTATACTTCAGACGGTAAACCTGTTGAAATAATTGATGCAGGTTTGCAGAACACGCATGCCGGACCGGATTTCTTCAATGCAAAGATAAAGATTGACGGCACGGTGTGGGTAGGAAACGTGGAAATACACCGGCGGTCGTCTGACTGGAACCGTCACGGGCATCACCAGGACCCGGCCTATGAGTCGGTAGTCTTGCATGTGGCTTCGGATATTGATACAGAGGTATATGATCTTAAGGGGCGCAGTATTCCGCAACTCTGTCTTCCATATCCGGCCCGTCTGGAAGAGCGTTATGAAGAGCTTAGACAGGCAGAGCATTATCCGCCCTGTTATTCCTTTATCCCTTCGTTGTCAAAGCTGTCCGTTCACGGATGGATGGCTTCGCTGCTTTATGAGCGTATGGAACAGAAGAGCAGGCAGGTGATGGAACGGGTAGAGTTCTGCAACAAGAATTGGGAAGATGCCTTTGTGGTAACGCTGGCCCGCAATTTCGGTTTCGGTCTGAACGGTGATGTTTTCGAACGATGGGGAAAAAGTATCCCCTTACGTGCACTCGACAAACACCGGGACAACCTGTTTCAGATTGAAGCTTTGTTTTTCGGACAGGCCGGACTGCTTGAAGAGGAGATTGCCGATGATTATTATCAGCAGCTTCAGAAAGAATATCTTTATCTGGCTCATAAGTTCAGTCTGCAACGCATGGAGGCGGCTACGTGGCGTTTCCTGCGGACACGTCCCGGAAACTTTCCGCATGTGCGCATAGCCCAGCTGGCATGGCTGTTTTACAAGGAAAACGCTCTTCTGTCACGTCTGCTTGAGGCGCCCGATGCCGATGCGGTGCGCAAGATTCTTTCGGCCCGTACTTCCGAGTACTGGGAAACCCATTACATGTTTGGCGAGCCTTCGGCCCGTCGCATCAAATCGCTTTCGGCCTCTACTCAGGATTTGCTGATTATCAATACGGTCTGTCCGTTTCTTTTTGCCTACGGACGCCATAGGGCCGATGAAACGATGCCGCAGCGTGCACTGGCTTTTCTTGAAACGCTGAAACCCGAGAACAATTACATTGTGCGCCAATGGCTGCAATGTGGGCTTGAGGTGGAGAATGCCGGAGACAGCCAGGCCCTTATCCAGCTGAAGAAGATGTATTGCGACGCACGCAAGTGCCTGTACTGCCGCATCGGATACGAGTATCTGAGACAAAGATGATGTGCTTTCTCAGAACAGACTGTTTATCCATGCGGCGATGTCATTCAGCACTTCAGGACTGATGGTTTCTTCTATCCGGGCATATTCGTTGACCATTCCCGTCTGGCAATGCTGGAACAAATGGTTCAGGCCGGGATATTGCATGATTGTGATGCGACGGCCGTTTTCACTTTTCGATGCTTCCTTGATGGCTTTCAGGTTGGCTTCGGCTTCTACCTGCATGTCTTTCTCTCCGTTGAGCGCCAATAGATGACAATGCATTTTAGCCAGATCCGTGCGTGGGTCGTATTTCAGGAAATATCGCATCCACGGCAGAGTAATAGCCTGAGCTTGTTTTTTCAGTACTTCCGTCTGTTCCGGAGCAGGAGTGGAGGGTAAAACAGATTTCCCGGCTTCTACAATCATGCGGGCAGCTTCTTTATCAGAAAGTTCACTCTTGGCAATATCATAAATCTTTTTCAGCATATCATTTTGTGCTTTCCATGTTTCTTCGGGCATCTGCAGCGTACGGGCCATGATATGATTCTGGTATAGCAGAATACTGTCGCCCGGCAAGCCTGTTCCTGCCAGTGAGACTACGAATGCCACATCTTTCCGTTTGCCTGCTACATGGAATGCAATGCATCCGCCTTCACTGTGTCCCAGAAATCCTATCCGGCTTGCATTTATTTCCTTGCGCTGTTTCAGATAGTCGAGTGCTGCTTCGGCATCGGTCGCAAAATCGGCTGTAGTTGCCGTAGTAGGATTCCCTTCCGAGCGGCATGCCCCGCGGTCGTCAAAACGCAACACGGCGATGCCGTGACGTGTGAGGTAATCGGCGATGACCAGAAACGGTTTGTGCTCCATGATGGTTTCATCTCGGTCTTGCGTTCCGCTGCCGGTGAGCAGGATGACAGCTGTGAACGGGCCACCTTCGGCGGGAAGGGTAAGCGTTCCGGCAAGGTTGATACTTGCCTGTTCGTTTCTGAATGTTATCTCCTCCGAGCGGTAAGGATAGGGCGGTTGCGGATTTTGCGGACGGTTTATGCGGACTACGGTACGTTTCAGCGTGAGCGGAGAGGATACTCCTCCTTGTGTGAAAGTGCCTGCGATGAGGGAGTCTGCAGTAATGGTTCCGTTATATTTCACCATCAGTTGGCTGATGGTGAGAGTGATTTGTTGTTCTTGCACCTTGATATCGTCTACCGGAATCCCTTTGGCTCCCTGGTCGGGACTGTCCATGGTAGCTTTGTATTGTCCGTTTTCACCGCTGATGTGGAAAACGAGGCGCAAGCTTATACTTCCTACATTAAGTGTGCCTTGCCAGTCGCCTGTGACGGACTGTGCCGATGAGACAATGCTCATGGTCAGGCTGGTTAACAGGATGGTCAGAAAACGACAGATTCTCATATTGCGATATTCTTTTGTGTTACGACAGTAGCCGGTAGCTTCCGCCGGCAAGAGGTGTGACTACGCCTTTCATTTCCAGTTCGAAGAGCAGACTGCATAGCTTGTTTACGGCAAGGCCCGTCCTGACGGTGAGCGTATTGATTTGCATTCCTTCGGGTGAGTCTTTCAGGAATTTCACTACCGTTTGTTCTTCGTCGGTAAGGTCGGGGAAGAGTTCGCGCTGCACGGTTTTCTTCGCCGGTGCTTCTCCCCATTGCATGGCCTGTACAAATTCTTCGGCATTCTGGAGCAAGGTTGCCCCGTTGTTGCGAATAAGGTTGTTGCACCCTTCGGAATAGGGAGCACCTACCGCTCCCGGGAAGGCGAAACATTCACGGTTGTAGTCTGTAGCCAGTTCGGCTGTGATAAGTGCGCCTCCTTTGACGGCCGACTCTACTACGATGGTTGCATCGCTGATACCGGCTACGATACGGTTTCTCTTTACGAAGTTCTGGCGGTCGGGGCTGGTGTGGCTCATGAACTCGGTGAGCAGTCCGCCCTGATGTGTCATGCAAGCGGCAGTTTCACGATGCTGTGACGGGTACATGCGGTCTAGTCCGTGTGCCAGTACGCCTACAGTATTCATTCCGTTGGCGAGTGCTGCGCGGTGTGCACAGATATCTATTCCGTATGCCAGTCCGCTTACTATCAGAACGTCGGGACACAACTCTTTCAGTTCGCTGATGAACTGTGTGCAGAGTCGGCGTCCGTATTCGGTGGCATGGCGTGTGCCTACGAGATTGATAACTCGCTGCTGATTGAGCGGGACGTTGCCTTTATAGAAAAGAAGTAACGGTGCGTCACTGCATTCACGCAGGCGTGAAGGATATGCTTCGTCATCGAAACACAGACATTCGATGTTGTGTTTCCGGACGAATTCAAGTTCTTGCTTAGCCCGTTCGAATGCCTCGGGTGCATCAAGTGCTTCGATGATGCGGGCCGATATTCCCGGAACGAGAGTGGCCAGTTCTTTCCGTTGTGCAAAGATGGCTTCGGCCGTTCCCATGCAGTCTTTCAGCTTTCGGGCACTGATAAGTCCGATGCCCGGAATCATGCCGAGTGCCATCGTGGCCAGCAGTTCTTTCTCATTCATGGAGGTAAGGGGCAAAGGTTTCATCGAAAATGCTGCTGTCGCTCAGTCGTCCGTTTACCACACACACGCTTTCAACGGTAGCCTTGATAACTACTTTCATGTCGGGCAGGCGGAAAATGTCCTGGTAGAATACATACTTGATGCCTTCCTTTTTCAGATAAAGTTTTGATACGAACTCGTCGCCGCTGCGGAGCGGTGTCTTGAAAGCCATGCTGATTCGTGCCACTACGGGGTCGGTCCCCTGTTCGTGCAGGCGGGCGAAACTCATTCCGGCGGAGGTGAGAAACTCGTGTCGTGTATGTTCCAGATAATGCTGGTAGTTTGCATTGTTTACTATACCCTGAAGGTCACATTCATAATCACGCACCTTCATTTTCAGTTCAAATATGTACTTGTCCATGCGACTTCGTTTTTTGTTTCCTGACAAAGATACCAATTTTTATTACTGTTTCTTTACTTTTGTTTTATTTTTCCGGTGGAATTGATTCGTTTCGATTTATCGTTTAACTTTGTTGCTGTTATCAATATACAATGTATCGAAGTATGAATGAAGAAGTATTTTATTATCTCGATAACTGGTTGAAGCAGCAGGGATACCGTATGGCTGAGGATTCTATGGACTGGATTCATCGCATTTTGTGGCTGATAGCCGTATTGTTGTTCGCCTATCTGATTGCTTTCATATGCCGTAAGGTTGTACTCCCGCTAATAGAGAAGGTGGTGTCGAAAACCAAAGTAACATGGGACGATTATTTGTTCAATCCGAAGGTGCTGCGCAATATTTCACGCGTAATACCCGCACTGGTAGTATATGTTACGTTGCCTTTCGTCTTTTCTGCCGAAGTGATGTGGCTGAATTTCCTTATGAAAATAACTTCCATCTGGCTCATTGTGGTAGGTTTGCGTTTTATCCATTCTTTCATTTCGTCGGTTTATGAACTTTCTACCCAGCACGAAGAGCTCCGTAACCGTCCGCTGAAAGGAGTATATCAGATGCTGAAGATTGTCATTATCTTTATCGGACTGATTGGAATAGTGAGCGTATTGGTCGACAAGTCACCACTGGCCTTGTTTACCGCCTTGGGTGCCGCCGCTACCGTGCTGATGTTGATTTTCAAGGATACCATAACCGGACTGGTGGCCGGAGTACAACTTTCGGCCAACGACATGTTGAGGCCGGGCGACTGGATAAAGATGCCCAAACTGGGTATTGACGGTGTGGTGACGGATGTGAACCTTACTATTGTAAAAGTGCTCAACTGGGACAATACGGTAACTACCATTCCGCCCTATACACTGGTAAGCGATACGTTTGAGAACTGGCGTGTGATGCAGGAGAGTGGCGGACGTCGTGTGAAACGTTCGGTCGATATCGATGTGCAGAGCATCCGTTTTTGTACGGATGAGGAGCGTGCTGCATGGCAGGATTGTGAATGGTTTGCTCCTTTGAAAGATGAAAAGGAGGTGGTCAATCTGCGTGTATTCCGTGAGTATCTTACCGATTATCTGCGCAGGCATCCGCGTATAAACGCCGACTTGACACTGATGGTGCGTCAGTTGCAGCCTACGCCTCAGGGACTTCCGCTCGAAATCTATTTCTTTTCGGCCGACCGCCGGTGGATTCCCTATGAACACTTACAGGCCGAAGTATTTGAATACATATATGCCATTCTTCCCCGTTTCGGACTCCGTGCCTTCCAGATGCCTTCGGGAATGGATGTAAACGAGGTAATCAGAAAGATTTGATCGTGTTCCCGTTTTTGTTTCACGCGGTGAAACAAAAGTGAAACCAAGGAAGAACGAAATCCGCTTCCTTATAAAATCAAAACCTTCCTTCCCGGTGTGTATTTCCGGAAAGGAAGGTTTTGGTTTATGTGTGAACTTTTATAGGTTTTATTTCACCTCGAAGCGTCCCTGCAGACGGATATCATCACTGCTTCCTCCTACCTTTACGGTAAAGAAGCCCGGTTCAATGACCCATTTTCCTGCTTGGTTCAGAAGTACCATATTGCGTTGGCGGATGGTGAATTTCACTTCTTTGGTCTGTCCCGGATTGATATTGGTTCTTTTGCACGCCTCAAGTTTCGGCTCAATCAGTTTAACCGAACTGTTTTCATCTGTCAGATATACCTGTACAACTTCAGCTCCTGCGCGATATCCGGTATTGGTAACGTTAAAGCGTACGGTAACACTTCCGTTTGGGGTTATCTGGTTGGGTTCCAATCGCAGATTAGTATATCTGAAATCTGTATAGCTCAGTCCGTGTCCGAAGGCAAAATCAGGGAAAGTTACTGTCAGCTTTCCGCCCGGATTGTATATTCCGGCCAATACGTTGGCAATGGCTTGCGGACCTTGCTGTCCGGGATGCCATGCTTCGATGATGGCAGAGGCATTCAGTGCATTATCCAGTTTAACCGGATGGCTGTTCAATAGTACCATTACAACCGGTTTTCCGGTGAGTAGCAGTCGGTTCGTTGCTTCTGAATCAATACTGTCATCTTCAAAAACAACTATCATGTCGGCTTTAGATGCTTCTTCTGTATTTTCAGTTACAATCACTTTGCATGCAAGAGTCTGCTCAAGGCTGACTTTCATATCGTTGACCAGCTCCTGCTGTCCGCATACGGCGATGCTTTTTACCCATGCAGTGTCAACCGGTAATATGTTTCCGGCATTTTTCAGCAGCACGATTGATTCGTGGGCAACCTGAAGCGCTGTCTTTTTAAATTCGTCGGATACGGGGAGAGTCTTAGTCTTTTTGTTGGCAGATGACTGAATTTGTGCTTCAGTGGCGATGCCTGCAGCATGTGCCTCGTCGAGAACACGTTGGTAGGGACGCACGTAAGGAGCCTGACGTTCTTTTTCGTCAAAAACCAGAAAAGCTTTCAGTTGTTCTTTATTTTGCAGTCCCTTAACCATTTCTACACCGGTTTCAGCAGTGAGATAAGGACTTTCACCATAGAAATTGAGACAACATTGGTTGTATCTCGGTTGCACGACAGTCAGATTGGGTGCGTTTACTTCTTTCATTCCTTCTTTAGCCCATTGTTCGCCCAGCATTTGTCCGGCTTTTTTAGTCAGACTTCGGTTCCATGTGTGTGCTACGGACAGGGGAGAAGGAAACGGATTCTTAAAAGGTTCAGATACTTGTGCCTTTGTGGCTGTGAAACTTACCAGTATCAGAAAGGCTGCAATGTAGGTTAATTTGTTTCTCATATTTTAGAAGGTATTTGTTTTTCGTCGGCAAATTACGGTAAATCTTTTGAGATTGTCAAATTCTTGCTGTTATGTAAGGAAAAAGTCTGCAATGAGAACAGGGTATATGAGCCTAAGCTTTCTCCTTTAATTATTCACAAACAGAAAAGAGGCTGTCTCAAATTAGTTTGAGACAGCCTCTTTTTAATTTCTTCGCCTTGCAGATAAGATTACTTACGCAAGTTCAAAGCTTTAACGATAGCACGATATCTTTCGATATCACGATCTTTAAGGTAGTTCAACAATGAACGGCGTTTTCCTACCAAAGTAGTTAAAGCTCTTTCAGTGCTATGATCTTTACGGTTATTTTTCATGTGTTCCGTCAAGTGGGAAATACGGTATGAAAACAATGCAATCTGAGACTCAGCTGAGCCAGTATCAGTGTTAGACTTTCCGTATTGTCCAAAGATCTCTTGTTTCTTTGCAGCGTCTAAATACATAATTAATTAATAGTTTTGTATTAAAAATATTCTTTTGCGGCTGCAAAGATAGACATTATCTCATAATATACAATGCTTTTTCAAACTTTTTCTACTAACTTTGCAGCCAAATTAAGGTAATAGTATGCAGAACATTAGAAACATTGCAATTATAGCCCACGTTGACCACGGTAAAACTACGCTTGTGGACAAAATGATGTTGGCCGGTCACCTGTTCCGCAATGACCAGACCAACGGTGTGCTAGTGTTGGATAACAACGATTTGGAGCGAGAGCGCGGAATAACGATTCTCTCAAAGAATGTATCAATTGAATACAAGGGAACGAAGATTAATATCATTGATACTCCGGGACATGCCGATTTCGGTGGAGAAGTGGAGCGAGTATTGAATATGGCAGACGGATGTATCCTGCTTGTTGATGCTTTTGAAGGTCCGATGCCACAGACTCGTTTTGTACTGCAAAAGGCACTCAGTATAGGATTGAAACCGCTGGTAGTAGTCAATAAGGTTGATAAGCCTAACTGCCGTCCGGAAGAAGTTTATGAGATGGTGTTCGATTTGATGTGTGCACTTGATGCCACAGAAGAGCAGTTGGATTTCCCTGTACTTTATGGTTCTGCCAAAAACAATTGGATGGGTGAAGACTGGAAAACTCCAACTGACAGCATATTGCCTCTGCTTGATGCCATTATAAAATACATTCCGGCACCGAGACAGCTTGAGGGAACTCCACAGATGCTGATTACTTCGCTTGACTATTCTTCATATACAGGACGAATTGCAGTAGGAAGAGTGCATCGTGGTACGTTGACTGAGGGTATGAATGTTACGCTTGCCAAACGTGATGGCACGATGGTGAAGACAAAAATAAAGGAATTGCATACTTTTGAAGGACTGGGACGTAAGAGAGTTCAGGCAGTTTCGTCTGGTGACATATGTGCCATTGTAGGTATTGAAGGATTTGAAATCGGAGATACGATTTGTGACTTTGAGAATCCAGAACCGCTTCCACCTATTGCTATTGATGAGCCTACCATGAGTATGGTATTTACAATCAATGATTCACCGTTCTTTGGAAAAGAAGGAAAGTTTGTTACTTCTCGCCATATACAGGATCGTTTGACAAAAGAACTTGATAAGAATCTGGCATTGAGAGTAGCCAAGACTCCCGATGAAGATGGTAAGTGGATTGTGTCAGGACGTGGTGTGCTGCATCTTTCTGTATTGATTGAGACCATGAGACGTGAAGGCTATGAGTTGCAGGTAGGACAGCCTCAGGTTATCTATAAAGAAATAGATGGTGTAAAATGCGAACCGATAGAGGAGTTGACAATCAATGTTCCTGAAGAATATGCCAGCAAGATGATTGATATGGTTACCCGACGTAAGGGTGAAATGACTTCCATGCAGTCAATGGGCGACAGAGTAGATATTGAGTTTGACATCCCGTCGAGAGGTATTATTGGTTTGCGTACTAATGTGCTTACCGCTTCGGCTGGAGAAGCTATCATGGCGCACCGTTTTAAGGAATATCAGCCGTATAAAGGAGATATTGAACGTCGTACCAATGGTTCAATGATTGCTATGGAAACAGGTACTGCATTTGCATATGCCATTGATAAGTTGCAAGATCGTGGACGTTTCTTTATCTTCCCACAGCAGGAAGTATATGCCGGACAGGTTGTAGGTGAGCACGTTCATGAGAATGACTTGGTTATCAACGTGACCAAATCGAAAAAGCTGACAAATATGCGTGCTTCAGGTTCTGATGAAAAGGCTCGTATCATACCGCCGGTAATATTCTCATTGGAAGAAGCTTTGGAGTATATAAAGGAAGATGAATATGTAGAGGTTACTCCGAAGAGTATGAGAATGCGTAAGATTATACTTGATGAGCTGGAGCGTAAACGTGCTAACAGATAAGAAAAACAATTTATATAATACAGGTAGAGGCTGTCTCAAAATAAACTTGAGATGGCCTCTGTTGTTTCATTCCAAATTGA
>OBKR01002015.1_pt1 | contig 15842 bp, 10 predicted proteins | sample 1518991 | NCBI WGS metagenome assembly OBKR01 (sample SAMEA2452117, study PRJEB22498) | human gut metagenome | biome: human feces; feature: human gut; material: feces | place: Australia | collected 2012
TACCGGGACAGTCTGCCGATTGACTCATAATGACGGAATTAAACGACAGTCCCTAGTTTAATCAGGAAAAGGACAAAGTATTTTTTGCATAGCCTGGTGCAAAATACTGCACCGCCCTATGCACAGCACTGCATCGCCCCATGCACAACACTGCACCGCCCTGTGCACAGCACTGCATCAGCCTATGCAAAATAAAGTGCAGCAGCATCCTTCTCTACCAAAGGCAAGACAAAAGAGTACGCGGTACAAAAAGATATATACGCCACATGTCAATTTCATATCTAATCTATCTGGGAAAAGAACAAAAAAAGGGTGTGTCAAAAATAACACACCCTCAAATTCTTTTATCATAAAGTCGCGGCTTATTTTGCTACGCGCTCCAAACGTTTCATAATAGAGAAGATAAACAATGCAGAGAGCAAGCAGCATACAATCAGCACACTCCATACCATCCACAATTCCATTCCACCCCAGAGGTAACCGATGATAGCAACCAGATAGTTACCAATGGCTGTAGCCACGAACCATCCACCCATCATAGCACCCTTATACTTGGGAGGAGCTACTTTTGATACGAATGAAATACCCATCGGAGACAGGAACAACTCAGCGAATGTAAGTACCAGATAAGTAGATATCAACAGATTAGGAGAAACAAGAGCACTCTCATCGATACCGTTAGCTTTCATATCGGCCGGAGTAGGCAAACCTACAGAACCCAAAGCCATAATCAAGAAACCGCAAGCTGCAATGAACATACCGATACCAATCTTACGCGGAGCAGAAGGTTCTTTACCTTTCTTAGCCAATGCACCGAATACTGCCAGTGAAACCGGAGTCAGCGCAACAACAAAGAACGGGTTGAACTGTTGGAAGATCTGAGGAAGAATAGGCATAGTTTCGTCCATTGTACTGTAATTGATTCCCAAAACAGCCAAAGCAGCTACTACAACAATGGTAGAAATGGTTTTTGCCTTACCGGTAGTAGACTGGAAGATTGAGAACAAACCGTATACTGCAACGATAATCAACGCAAGATTCCATACGCTGAATCCGAGACGGTCCATACCGGCAACTTCATGAGCCGTATAGTCACGCGCAAAGAATGTCAGAGTAAGACCGTTCTGGTGGAATGCCATCCAGAAGAAGATAACCACAGCAAACACAAGCAGCAAAGCAACGATGCGTTCTTTAGTCTGTTGCGGAGTAAGTTCTTCTTCATGTACGTTGGCAGGTTTAGCTTGCTTGCTGTTATAGTCGGCATGTTTGTAAGTAGAACGGGTTGTCACATAAATAATCATAGAGACAATCAAAGAGATACAAGCCACACCGAAACCATAGTTATATGCTTCAGAAAGCTTGTCGATATAAGACTGACAGAAAACAGCAAGGTCTTCGGTAGAATTTTGTGCAGCCTGAAGATTGGTCAACACGTTAAGACCCTCTGGAGTAATAGTCTTGTCAAGATATTGGTGTGCCAGTGACGGAATCTGTGCTACATAAGTATAACCAGCTTTTCCAAGCACATAATTGGTAACTGCAGTAGCAGCAGTAGGTGCAAACAAAGCACCGATATTGATAGCCATGTAGAACAAGCTGAAAGCGGTATCACGCTTGGCACTGTATTCGGGAGCATCATAAAGGTTACCTACCATTACCTGCAAGTTTCCTTTAAACAGTCCCGTACCGCAGGCTATCAGCGCAAGGGCCGTAAACATGAATACAAGAGCAGTTCCGCCGGAAATAGGAATAGCCAGCAATATATAGCCGATAAACATGACCACGATACCGAGGGTCACCATTTTTCCATAACCGAACTTATCTGCTAAAATACCACCGACCAGTGGGAAAAAGTAAACCGCAGCCAGGAAACTAGCAAAGATTGTTGATGTAACGGCTTCTGTAAAGCCGAATTTTGCTTGCAGGAATAGGGTAAAGATAGCAAGCATAGTATAATACCCGAAACGTTCACCGGTATTAGCCAGTGCCAGGGCGTAAAGCCCTTTAGGTTGTCCTTGAAACATAAATTTTAGATATTAGATTATTAATAATTAATTTTAAGTACACAAATATATATCTTTTTTTACTTACGATACAAATAAAACGCAAACTTCGGCCCTTAATTCACGAATTAAATCGTCTGGAGCAATTTTTATTTGTAAGCCACGCACCCCTGCACTGACAAAAATATAGGAAAATTGGCGGCAAGACTCATGAATATAGGTAGGAAATGCTTTCTTCATGCCAAACGGAGAGCATCCGCCACGTATGTATCCGGTAGTAGGCAAGAGCTCTTTCAGAGGTAATAAATCACACTTTTTATTGCCTGACACTTTGGCGGCAAGCTTCAAATCGATTTCATGTTCGCCGGGAATGACACAGACGAAATGGCCTGATTTGTCACCATGCAAGACAATAGTCTTGAACACCTGCTCTATATTCTCGCCCAACGTAGCGGCCACATGCACGGCACTCAGGTCGTTCTCATCCACTTCGTAGGGAATCAGCTCGTACTTGATTTTAGCCCTGTCGAGCAAACGGGCTGCATTGGTTTTGTTTATCTTGTTGCTCATAATGTTATGATATTATTAAGGAGTTAGAAGGAGTTAAATGGAGTTACAGGGAGTTAGAAGCCAATACCAGGCTAAACTATTGGCCTTTAACTCCCTCAAACTTCATTGTTTCCTATCTCTTTCCAGTTCCTCACGTAAAAATTTCGAAGTGTACCCTTCTTTGCAATGGGCCACCTCTTCAGGAGTACCGCAGCTGAGCACACGACCTCCTCCCCTTCCGCCTTCAGGGCCCATGTCTATAATGTAATCGGCAGATTTGATAATGTCCATGTTATGCTCTATCACAATCACAGTGTTTCCTTTGTCTACCAAACGATTGAGTACAGTCAGCAACACACGGATATCCTCAAAGTGAAGTCCGGTAGTAGGCTCATCAAGAATATAAATCGTTTTGCCGGTATCACGCTTGGCTAGTTCGGTAGCCAGTTTTACACGCTGGCTCTCTCCGCCCGACAAAGTAGTAGAGGGCTGTCCCAACTTGATATATCCCAATCCCACTTCCTGCAATACCTTAATCTTATTCAGTATCTGCGGAACGTTTTCAAAGAATTCCACGGCACGGTTGATGGTCATGTCGAGCACATCGGCAATCGACTTTCCTTTAAAGCGGACTTCAAGCGTTTCACGATTATAGCGCTTGCCGTGACAGACTTCACAAGGTACAAGCACATCGGGCAGGAAGTTCATCTCAATAGTCTTGTAACCGTTTCCTCCACAAGCCTCGCAACGGCCTCCGCTCACATTGAATGAGAAACGTCCGGCCTTGTACCCTCTGATTTTTGACTCCGGCAACTCAACGAAGAGCGAACGGATATCGGAAAATACACCTGTATATGTAGCCGGATTGGAACGCGGTGTACGTCCCAAAGGCGACTGGTCTACATTCACCACCTTATCTATATATTCAAGTCCTTCAATGAACGCGTACGGCAACGGGTCTTGAAGCGAGCGGTAGAAATGCTGCGAAAGAATGGGTTGCAGGGTATCATTGATAAGAGTAGATTTTCCGCTGCCGGAAACGCCGGTAACGCATATGAACTTACCCAAAGGGAAATCAACATCCACGTTCTTCAGATTATTTCCCGAAGCTCCGTGCAGAGAAAGAAGCTTGCCGTTTCCTTCACGACGCTTTTCAGGAAGTTCTATCTTCATCTCTCCATTCAGGTATTGCGAGGTCAATGTGTGCGACTTCAGCATCTCTTCGGGAGTACCTGCAAAAACGACCTCGCCTCCCAAGCGTCCGGCTTTCGGGCCCATATCAACCACATAATCGGCACTGAGCATCATGTCACGGTCGTGTTCTACCACAATAACCGTATTACCCAAGTCACGCAACTCCTTCAAGGAATTGATAAGCCGGATATTGTCGCGCTGGTGCAAACCGATACTGGGTTCGTCAAGAATATAAAGTACATTCACCAGCTGAGAACCTATCTGGGTGGCCAGACGAATACGCTGACTCTCTCCTCCCGAAAGTGAAACGGAAGTCCGGTTCAGCGAAAGATAATCCAAACCTACATCTAGCAGGAACTTCAACCGGGTACGGATTTCTTTCAGAATTTCCTCAGCAATGCGTTTCTGCTTTGCATCCAGAAACTCCTCAACATGCATCATCCATTCATAAAGCTCGCTGATATCCATTGTAGCAAGCTGGTATATATTCTTGTCATGTATGCGGAAACTCAATGCTTCCTTGTTCAACCGCTGTCCGTGACATTCGGGGCACACGTCCGTTTTGGCAAACTGTTCGGCCCACTTCTGCTGGGTAGCCGAAGCATCGCTTTCCTGAAGCATCTGTATATACTTCACAATTCCCTCGAAAGAAGTGAAATAATCGGATGAAGAATGCAGAAGCGAGCTCTTTATCTTTATACGCTCGTCCGAGCCGTTAAGTATTTCATCAATAGCCTCATCAGGCAAATCGCTGACCGGAGTCTTCAGATTGGCCTCATACTTCTCAAGAAGAGCCTCAATCTGCCAGAATATCATGGAATTCTTGTATTTTCCAAGAGGTACTATGGCTCCTTCATAAATGGAAAGACTTCTGTCTGGAATAACCTTGTCAACATCTATCAGATTGACAAATCCCAGTCCCTTGCATCGCGGACAGGCTCCCTGCGGAGAATTGAACGAAAAATTATGAGGAGCCGGCTCGCGGTATGAAAGTCCGGTAACCGGACACATCAGTCTTTTACTGTAATGACGAACCGTATTTGTCTCAACATCCAATATCATGATAAGTCCATTGCCCTGTACCATTGCTGTAGCAATACTCTGCAACAGACGTTTGTCATCTTTATTGCTTACAACCAACTTATCAACGACAACCTCTATGTCATGGTTCTTATATCTGTCGAGCTTCATTCCATGCATTATTTCATGGATTTCACCATCTGTTCTCACATAAAGGAATCCTTTCTTACGTATCTGCTCAAACAGTTCCTTGTAATGTCCTTTACGGGAACGCACCAGCGGGGCTAACAGATAAATACGTTTTCCGGCATATTCCTGCAAAATCTGGTTTATCACCTGCTCTTCGGTATATTTCACCATTTTTTCTCCCGAAAGATAAGAGTAGGCCACTCCCGCACGCGCAAAGAGCAAACGTAAATAATCGTAGATTTCCGTTGTGGTTCCAACTGTAGAGCGGGGATTCTTATTGGTTGTCTTCTGTTCGATTGAGATAACCGGACTCAATCCCGTTATCTTGTCAACGTCCGGCCGCTCCATTCCTCCCAGAAAGTTGCGCGCATAGGCCGAAAAGGTTTCTATATACCGACGCTGGCCTTCTGCAAAAAGCGTATCAAAGGCCAAAGAAGATTTACCGCTTCCGCTCAGGCCGGTTATTACAGTCAAACTGTTACGGGGTATTTCAACATCTATATTTTTAAGATTATGCACACGGGCTCCGTATACATTAATCTTTTCTATTTCATCTGTCATATATTCCATAGAATCTGTTGCTACATATTATGCAAAATTAATGTATCCCGATGAGATTATAGGTAAAAAGAATGAATATTATTGTCTTTTATAACAGTATAATGGGAGTTTTTTATACTTTTGTAGCAAAATTAATTCATAAAAAGATATCTATGAAACGAAACTGGCGATGTTTTTTGATTAGTTTACTTATAAGTATACCAACGTATTTATCCGCACAACAATCTACTTATTTCTTACATACAATTGCTCCAGGTGAAAGTTTATATTCAATAGCAACTACTTATAATGTATCGGTAGCAGATATTCTGCAACTGAATCCAGGCTGTGACAAGATAATAAAAAGCGGAGAAAAGTTGCGCATACCTCAAAAAGCCGGTGCCGACAAGCAACAGTTTCATACCATACAGCCGGGAGAAACATTGTATAAGCTTACGCAGCTTTATAATGTTTCGGCTCAAAGCATATGCGATGCCAATCCCGGACTGAGCGCACAGAACTTCAAAAGCGGACAGGTAATTATCATCCCGCAGAAAGAGGAGACGACGGTAGCAACACCCGTAGTTGAAAAGACTCCGGTTACAACCTCTACCCGACAGGATTTTCGGGAAATACATAAGGTTAAACGCAAAGAAACAATATACAGTATCAGTAAGCTGTATGGCATTACTGAAGAGGAACTTATTGCAGCCAATCCTGAATTGAAAACGGAAAAACTCAAAAAGGGCAAATATCTGCGTATTCCATACCATAAAACAGAAGCCGTTCAGATTGTCACTGCTCCTGCCAACAATGACCTTTTCGGGGAAACAGCTTCAGAACCGGTAAAAAAAGAGCATCTGAAAATAGCCGTAATGCTCCCTTTCATGCTAAACAGCGCCAATAATGCCGAACAACCCCGCATGATAGAATACTATCAGGGATTCCTCATGGCTATCAATGAACTCAAAAAGAACGGTACATCGTTTGATATCTATACTTTCGACACAGAAGACAATGCAGCAACCATCAAGAGAATATTAAGAAAAGATGAGATGAAGGATATGGATCTGATTATCGGTCCGGGTCATTCAAGTCTTATTTCTGAAGTATCTGACTTCTCCAAAAAGAATAAGATAAGAATGGTCATACCATTTACATCCAAATGTGATGAGGTTTTCAATAATCCATACATGTATCAGATAAATACACCACAATCTTATCTGTATTCTGAAGTATACGAGTACTTCATCCGCAAATTCAATAATGAGAACCTCATTTTCGTAATTACCGAAGGAAGCAACGAAGACAAACAGGAATTTATAAAAGGATTCAAGCAGGAACTGAAAATCAACAATATCTCATTCAAAACTATCAATGCCAACAGCAAAGAAAGTATTGAAAGCGTACTAAGTCCGGATAAAGACAATATACTTATCCCCACATCGGGAAGTAGCATTGCATTAATCAAACTGCTCCCATATCTGAAAGCTCTGAAATTATCATGGGAAGCTGAAAATACTCCAGACAAATATAAATTGCATTTGTTCGGTTATCCGGAATGGCAGACATATACGAATGACCACTTAAATGATTTCTACACTTTTGACACTTATTTCTATACTTCGTTTTATGCGAACAACCTGTCGGTCAACGTAGTAAACTTCCAGAATGCATTTCGCCAATGGTATCATAAAGAGATATTAAATACTTATCCTAAATATGCCATATTGGGATATGAAACAGCCTATTATATATTAAAAGGATTGTCTCTGTACGGAAATAAGCTCGAAAAGAATCTGGATAAAATACAAGTCACTCCCATACAGACCAGCTTCAAATTTGAACGTGTCAACAACTGGGGAGGATTTATTAACAAGAAAGTATTCTTTATTCATTTCACACAAAATCATGAACTGATAAAAATAGACTTTGACAAATGAACAAGATATTAAAAAATCTGTCGGTAATAATTATATTTTTATCTGTCTCTTTGTATTCCAATGCACAGGTGGGAGAATCAAGAAATGATTTGGCCATCGGATTCAACGGAGGCGTAAATATGAGTAGCGTCAGCTTTACACCGACCATCAAGCAAAGCAACATCATGGGCATGTGCGGCGGATTAAGTATCCGGTATACATGCGAGAAATATTTTACGGCCATTTGTGGCTTGCAGGTAGAAATCAACTATGCACAACGTGGATGGAAGGAAGATATTGACGATGGAAGCAACAATACATACCAGCGTGTAACCAATTATATAGAAGTCCCCTTCATGTTCAACATGGGATGGGGAAAGGAACGGAACGGAGTAAAGTTCTTCATTAATGCCGGACCTCAAATGAACTTTTTCCTGAGTGAGAAAGAAACCTATGGAGGCGATGCGTGGGACCCAAGCAACAGACCCAACAATGTTACAGAACAATATGGCAAAGATACCGAAAACAGTTTCGACTATGGAATCGCCGGTGGAGGCGGACTTGACCTAAGTACCAAAATAGGGCATTTCATCCTTGAAGGAAGATACTATTATGGTTTGGCAGATATCTTCGGAAATACCAAAAAAGATTATTTCGGACGCTCAGGAAACTCTACGATAACCGTAAAACTGAGTTATCTGTTCGATATTATCAAGACAAAGTAAATCATCTATATGCTTATCACCCGCTGCATCATAAAAAGAGCGGGTGTTTTTTATGGCATAAGAAACAGCAATAAGCGCATGAAGTCTTTATCGGTTGCCTTCTTCAAATCATCACGCAATCGCTGAATCAGAAGAGCCTTTTGTTTTTTCACTGCACTTTCTGATACACTCAATATCTGGGCTACCTCCGCGTTTTTCAGACCTTGTTCAAAACTCAGGTCAAACAGCATCTTATACTTAGGCGGAAGATTATCAATGGCATGAAATAACAAATCCAAAGTTTCCTGCTCTATGTAGCTGTTCTGAAAATCTTCTTCCTCTTCACTGGAAGACAAATAATTTTCTTGAGCCGATTGCTTTCGCAATATGGAAACAGTCTGATTATGAATACACGAATATAAATATGACTTAAATGCAAAAGGAGACCTCAACATATCACGTGACTGATAAGTCTTGTATATTGCCTCTTGAACACAATCTTCCGCCATAAATCCCAGCTCATAGCCAAGTTGTCGGGAAGCATATATAATCAAATTACTATACATGCTTTTATACAACCCGTCTATTTTTCCGGCTTTAAAATCTATAAGAATTTCCTCCTCTGTCATAAATTTCCCATAATCCAATGCTGCAAAAGTACATAAATTCATATAAAAATTAAATTTCAACTAAAAAAAGTGCACTTTTTAGGTGTCCTAAATGAAACACATTGCGTCTTATTAGTGTAATCAAACATAAAAAACGATTTAAAAGTACAAGAAATGAATAATAACGACCTACACAATATTTCTCAACTTATCTACAAACAGATAATTGGCAGTATCACGGAAGAAGAAATCCGGGAGCTGCAAGAATGGAGAAAACTAAGCCCTAAAAACGAAGAAACATACCAACGTCTGGTTGATATTCATTTTCTCGAAAGAGAATATCGCAAATATAAGAACGTTGAGCATGCACGTCCTTTACAAGACATGAAGTCACGCATACAGAATGGAAGATTGCCCAAACAGGTACGTTTCTGGAAACTTACCAGTGCAGTGGCCGCCACCTTGCTATTTGCCGTTTGCAGCATTACTTTATGGAACACTTTTGAGAACCGGTCGGAAACTTACATGGCAATGGATAATATAAGTTCACAAATCCCCGATATCGAAGCCGGTAAGACGCAAGCTGTTCTGACACTGGATAACGGCTCGACAATCGCGTTGGGAGCAGACTCAACGCTCAATTCTCAACTCATTGCACAACAACAATCCTCCTCAAAAAATGAAGCCAAAAGAATCAATAACCTGACGACTCCACGAGGCAGTGAATTTATGATAATGCTCGAAGACAGCACCAAAGTTTGGCTTAATGCTGAGTCACAACTCATTTATCCGGAATCATTCGACGAGAAAGAACGAAGAGTAGAGATAAAAGGAGAAGCTTATTTCCAGGTGGCCAAAGATAAGACAAGACCATTTTATGTGGAATCGTCGGGCGTAGTTATACGCGTTTATGGAACGGAGTTTAATATCAATGCTTATTCAGAAGAAAATGAAGTATATACAACGCTTGTTTCAGGAAGCATTTCCCTGCAACGCCCCAACGAAAGTAAATCGGAACTGATTTTAACGCCCGGTCATCAGGCAATATACAATAAAGACAGCAAGATTACTTCGGTCAAGACTGTCAATACCGATGCAATTACCAGCTGGCATAACGGACGATTCGTTTTTGAAGAACAGACATTGGAACAAATCATGAAAACGCTTGCCCGATGGTACAATTTTGAATATGAATTTGATAATGAAAGTATTCGCAACACCGTATTTAAAGGAAGTGCTCCACGATATGCCAACTTATCAGAAGTACTCAGCATTCTGGAGAAAAGTGGAGACCTGGTATTCAAAGCAAAGAATGATAAAATCATAATCACTACAGAAAACTAACTATAAACAATTAATTATGAACAAAAAGAGAAAACTACTTAGTGCTGCACTGCTGGTTGGTTTATGGATGCCCATGACCTCATTAGCCCAGAGTGTAAACGCTGTGTACAAGAGCACACCTATTGAAAAAGTATTCTCTGATCTCAGAGAGAAAACAAAGTATGAATTTGTTTACCAGAAACAGATTCTTAAAGGCATTCAGCCTGTTACCTGTACCCTTAAAAATTCAGACCTGAACAACGCACTGAAAGAACTTCTGAAAGGAACTGATCTGGAATTCGAAACCGTTGACCAGACAATTATCATCCGGAAAAAGAGAATAAATCAAGGCCAGACACAACAAGTATACGGAACCGTAGTCTCCAAAGAAGACGGACTACCTATTATCGGTGCCAGTATCAGAATAATAGGAAGTGACTTCGGAACAATAACCGATTTGGATGGAAAATTTGAATTCAAGGATTTTACATTCAGCCCCAATACACAAATACAAGTATCATATATCGGAATGAAAACGGTTACTCTTAATGCATCCTCTAATATGCACATTGTGCTTGAGAATGATGCACAAACTCTTCAAGACGTTGTTGTAACCGGTATATTTAAGAAGGCAAAAGAAAGCTACACTGGTGCTGTATCAACCATCGATAAAGAACAATTGGATCTTTACAAAGGACAAAACCTGTTACAAACCTTAAAAAACATTGATGCTTCACTTAACTTTGCCGTAAACAACATTGCAGGAAGTAACCCGAACGCTTTGCCTCAAATCAATATCCGCGGTAATTCATCATTACCTATGAGTGTGGAAGAATTTAACCAGACAGCATCCAATTCAGTAAATACCCCTCTTATCATTATGGACGGCTTTGAAATTTCTTTGGAAAAATTAATGGACTATAATGACGAGGAAATAGAATCTATCAACATATTGAAGGATGCTGCAGCAACAGCCATTTATGGTTCTCGCGGTTCAAACGGTGTAATTGTTGTCGTAACCAAACAGCCAGAACCTGGTAAACTTCGTGTAAATGCAGAAATAGGTATTGATATTGAAGCGCCTGATTTGTCATCTTATGATTTGCTTAATGCACAAGAGAAATTGGCATTGGAAAATCAATTGGGCTTATATCACTCCAATAATGTTGCAAACGATGCAAAATATCAGCAATTATACAATAATCGAATGCATCGTGTGTCTTCCGGACAAACAACTGATTGGATAAACAAACCTATTCGTACCGGTGTAGGTTCACACTATAACATTCGCTTGGAAGGTGGTAGTGAGGAATTTCGTTGGAGTGCTACAGCTAATTACAAAAATACTGAAGGAGCTATGAAAAACTCCTCACGCCGTACATTCAACGGTTCTATCACATTAATGTATACCATAAAGAATCTTATCTTCAAGAATTATACGTCTTATGGCATGAGCCGTTCACAAGAAAGTAATTATGGTTCATTCGACGATTATGTAGCCCAACAACCATATAATTCTCCATATGATGAAAACGGAAACATAGCCCAATATTTCGAAAACTTCTACGGTTCCAGTAGAGGTAGAGGCTCGTTTAATCCCCTTTGGGATGCTTCTTTAGGCTCATTCGACAAAAGCGGATATGAAGAACTAACCAATAATTTCTCTATTGAATGGAATATTCTTCCCGAACTGACCCTTCGCGGACAATTAGGTATTACCAGCAACAACAATCATAGCGACTTATTCCTGTCACCCGAGAATTCAAAATTCACTGTCGACGAAGATACTTCTCCCGAATACAGCACCGATGAAGGATTCTTCCGTCGCGGAAGTTATACCTACGGAACCGGAAAGAATTATACTTATAGCGGTAACATTACGTTGTCATACAACAAGACCTTCCTTGACAAGCACCAGTTATATGTAGGTCTTGACTACTCCATGAACGAATCACAGGCACGTTTGTATACATTCGAGGTTGAAGGTTTCTCTAACGAGAACATGAGTTTCTTGGGTAATGCACGCCAGTATGCACAAAACGGCATACCTTCGGGAAGCAAATCTCTTACTCGTATGATGGGATTCACCGGTAACATCAACTATACGTATGACGGACGTTATTATTTGGATATGTCTTATCGTATTGACGGTAGCTCAACATTCGGAACTGACAAGAAATATGCACCGTTCTGGAGTACCGGTATCGGATGGAACTTGCACAACGAAAAGTTCCTGGCCGGAAACAAACTATTCAATATTTTACGATTAAAAGCATCTTACGGACAGACAGGTTCTCAACAAGGTTCAGGTTCTGGTGCAGCTACCTTATATACTTATCTCACCGACAACAAATATATGAACTGGACCGGTTCTGTATTGCAGGAATGGGGTAATCCGCGCTTGACATGGCAAACCACCGACGAGTTCAATGTGGGTATTGAATTCGGTTTGTGGCAAGGACGCTTAAAAGGAGAATTTGATTTCTATACCAAGACGACATCAAACCTGCTTTCAAACATGGATATTCCTCTCTCCATGGGATTCCCTTCTTACATAGCCAATGTGGGTGAAGTGAAGAATCGCGGTTGGGAAGCATCGTTGAATGCCTACATCATTCGCGACCATGAACACGAATTCAACTGGATTGTCAGCGGTCAGTTGGTATACGACAAGAACTGGATTTCAAAATTGTCTGAAGCAATCAAAGAACAAAATGAAGCCATATTAAACAACGATGATTATGAAGTGGCCAATTTATTCTATGAAGGCAGACCGCAAAACTCTATTTATGCCGTACGCTCATTGGGTATAGACCCAAGTACCGGCCGTGAAATTTATCTGGACAAGAACGGCAACATTACAGACACATGGAAAGCCAGCGATAAAGTTTATCTGGGTTCGGCCGATCCTCTTTATCGCGGTAATCTGAGCACAATGCTTATGTGGAAAGGATTCACCTTCAATGTTTCATTCGGATATTATTGGGGCGGAAAGACTTATAACCAGACACTGATTGACCGTGTGGAAGTCACTACAAACGATTTAACCACTTCAAACGTTGACCGCCGCGTATATACCGACCGTTGGATGAAACCGGGCGATGTAACTTTCTTCAAAGGTTTCAGCAACGAAGAAACCCAAGCTACCTCACGCTTCGTTATGGATGACAATGTATTGGAATTACAGTCTGTAAGTCTGCAATATCGCTGGGACAGTGAATGGATACGACGTCACGCCGGTGTTCAGTCTATCACATTCGGATTAAACATGTCTGATTTATTCCATTGGGGATCAATTAATATGGAACGTGGTACAAGCTATCCGTACGCACGCAATATACAAGGAAGTGTTAAATTCTTATTCTAAAAACAAACTATTATGATACGTAAATTATATATATTAGCATTCGCCAGTCTGACACTATGCACAACCTCATGCAATGACTGGCTGGATGTAAAACCAGATACAGAACAAAAGGAAGAAGACCAATTTTCTACTTATCAGGGATTTCAAGATGCTTTAATTGGTTGTTACATGTCTCTCGGTAATCAAGATATTTATGGAGAACGACTGACAATGACTAACATCGAATCCTTAGCCAATCTTTGGTATATTGAAGAAAACACATACCGATATGAAGACAAAGATTTGGCTGCGCATACTTACACTACAACATATGCAGAAAGCGCAATCAAGGCCATTTATTCAAACCTATTCAATGTCATCGCACAAGCAAATGTTATCATCAAAAATGCAGATGAACGTGGGGATGTTATTACTGATCCTGCTATACGCGCTACTATTCAGGGAGAGGCTTATGCCATACGCGCCTATTTACAACTGGATGTACTACGTTTATTCGGACAGGTTCCACAAGGAAGCCAACAAGTATCACTTCCTTATTCTGAAACCACATCTATTTACGAGATGCCAGCTTACTATGATTTCAATTCTTATGTAGAAAAACTAAAAAATGACATAGAAAAAGCAAAATCTTTGTTGAAAGACAATGATCCGGTTTTCAAATACACTTTTTCAGAATTAAATTCAGGACCGAGTGATCTTGACGATTTCATGTACTACCGCCAGTCACGTATGAATTATTGGGCTGTAAAGGCATTGGAAGCCCGCATGTATCTATATATCGGACAAAAAGAACTTGCCTACCAAACAGCTCGCGAAGTTATTGATGCTACGTTAAACGGCCAGCCGGTCATAACCATGAGTGGAGAAGCCGACTTTAAAGCAGGTTACAAACTATGCCCTTCTGAATGTTTATTCTATCTGAGTAAATACGATGTAAAAGATTATTCTTCATCCATATTAGTTGGAGGCAATACCAATACTCAAATATCAGCTTCAAACTTATATATTACACTGACCATGCGCGACCAACTATATGCAGGAATAAATACCAGCAATTACAACCGTTACGGTAATTGGTGGAATACCAAAAGTGCTGATAACTTTGGAACAAAACAAGCCACTATCACCAAATATTATTGGAATGATGACGATGTTCAAAATCCCGGACTTTACTATCAAATTATTCCTATGATACGCATGTCTGAGATATATCTTATTGCAATGGAATGTACGACTGATCTGGACGAAGCAAATGAATTTTATAAAGCATATATGCTGGAACACAATTCTTATGATGCTTCAACGAATTTTACTTCACTCAACGACATTCAAGATTTCATCATTAATGAATATCGTCGTGAATTCTATGTCGAAGGACAAATGTTTTACACGTACAAAAGATTCAATTCTAACAGTATGCTATGGCGTAACGCACCCGTAAACGAAAGTGAATACATATTGCCCTTACCTACAAGCGAATATAATCCAAACAAATAAAACAAACGATTATGAAAAATAAATCTATAAAATATATTTTGGCAGCACTTACATTATTGCCTTTGGCAACATCATGTGAGAAAGACTTGCCTACCTACAATACCCAAGATGCCTGGTTAAACTTTGTATATTACGATTACAACAATGAACCAATTATCAAAACGGAAGATTTGGAAGATATAGAAGGCATAACCAATAATTACTATTCTTTTGTCATGGCCAGTATTACTGAGGACAAAGAACTCACAGAAGATACAGTGTGGATAGAGGTTTCTACTATGGGATTTCTTTCTGACCAGAACCGTACCGTAGAATTTGAACAAATCGCCACAGAAGAAAATGATGCAGTTCCCGGTGTACATTACATAGCATTCAATGATCCTCAATTATTAGCAAAAAGTTATGTACCGGCTGGTGCTAATTCTGCATTTATCCCCATCGTTGTACTTCGAGATGCTTCATTGGAAGAAAAAGATGCCATATTACGTTTTACAATAAAAGACAATGGATTTTTCAAACCAGGATACCAGGCAATGAGTGTACAAACATTGTATATATCCGGACGTTTGAATCAACCCAGTAAGTGGTCTGCTTATTATTGCGACTATTATTTCGGTACATACGGACAAAAGAAACATGAACTAATGATTGAATGGACTGGAAAAAACTGGGACGACGATTACTTGGATGAATTCTTTGGTGGAGACCCCGGCTATGTGGATTACATGGCTCACTGGTTTAAAGTAAAACTGGAAGAAGAAAACCAAAAACGCGTTGATGCCGGTTTAGGTAAATATACAGAAGATGATGGAACAATCATTGAATTCACATACCCATATTAATATAGTTATCATAAACTCACTCTTCCTTTTTATTTAGGGACTGTCGTTTAATTCCGTCATTATGAGTCAATCGGCAGACTGTCC